>Ga0209451_10005_pt1 | contig 270209 bp, 246 predicted proteins | sample Arccon1NAG2MetaG_FD_184743 | JGI IMG/M metagenome (GOLD analysis project Ga0209451, IMG submission 184743) | Archaeal communities from Yellowstone National Park, Wyoming, USA - Archaeal consortia 1 (NAG2) MetaG (SPAdes) (version 2) | ecosystem: Environmental > Aquatic > Thermal springs >...
TCTTCTTATTCCTCTTAAAAACATTTAAATCCCTGAAGAGTGTAAAGATATCCGTTGTGGGCTCCACGGTGGTTCACCAATTCAGCTCCGTGGCGCCCACCACTTAAGGCTTATCCGGACAGGATCGTTACATAGATAGTGTCCAGATACCTATGTGAGCGGTTTGTAAACCCAGCGCGAGCCACAACACCTCCCCCCACCACCCAAAACAGGCGTGGTGCCACCTCAAGGAGGAGGGAAAAGAGTGTATACCAGTTACCATTCGGAGCCAAAACCCCAGCCGCTGTCAAACTTCTCGACACCTTGTTAGTGGGCCAAGCCGCACTTAAGAGCACGGGCAGGGGACACGCTCATCCCCCAAACCAGCTTTTATACCTTTATGGAAAAGAAGTTATAAAAAGTAAAAAAGTGCTTTAGCATTGCGTTCAAAGTGTGTATGTGAAGTTTTTCTGCATTAATGTTGTTTGAAAGAATCTTCGTTCTTCTTTTTAAAGTCCTGAAAAATCTCTCTATCCTGCTTCTCCAAACGTGATAATAATCAAGCTCAAGGAGCTCAAAAACCCAACTATACCATGGACGTCCACCACAAATGTTGGTTTGTTCGTGCATTTCTTTAATACTTCAGAAATAGCATCGCATCAAAAGCGTTTCTCCCTTTTGTTGCCTTTATAGCCAAAAGCTCCCTCGTTTCCACATCCACGACTGCCCATACACTGTATTTCCGTTAACCTTAAGCTCCGTTCCATCAACGGCAGTCTCCTTTCTTTTTGAGGAATATCAAGCATTACAGAAGAGAACGCCCTTGCCCAGTACAATACTGAGGCGTGAGATATGCCAAAAAGTTCAGCTGTCACGAGGATAGGCCCAACATGCATAGCAACAGAGCTAACGCTTTTTCTTCGATTTTTTATACGTTTAAATACACCATTATTGCGGATCGTTTCTGTTAGTGTTTTGATTGGGTCTATATAACACTGATGTAAGCGATCCGCACCTTAACTTTTACCTGAAATCCTTATTTTACCAATATTGTGTTAATAAACATATCTGCTGGGGGTCATTACAGTGAAACAATTAAAATTGTGCTAACAAAACGAATAATACGATGCATGTTACCTAAAAACTGTGGAGTTAAGGTTATAAATAAGGGGTGTCTATACGCATTCATGAAAAATATAGGCGTTATAATTTCTGCTCATAATAGAAAGAAATATATTAAATACGCGCTCCATTCAGTATTATCTCAATCACTTCCTAAGGAGCTATATGATATAATTGTAATTAAAAATTATAAAGATGAGGATATTGATAATTATATAACTGCTAACAATGTAAAAAGCATTGTAGCTAGTGATGAAACTACATATGGTAAACGAATTTTAATGGCTTTAGAACAGGTGGAGGGTAGAGTAATAACTTTTTTAGAAGATGATGATCTTTACGAAAAAGATAGGCTTCTTCATATTTATAATGCATTTGAAAATCAAGATAAGTTTATTTATTTTCATAATAACGCAACTCCCATTAATTCAGATGGAAAAGTTATAGACTCTGTAAAAATTATTAATTATTATGATCCTTATCCTTTAAGGAATAAACTATATTTTAGAGCTCGTGACACTATATACAAATTAAAACCATGGCCTACCTATTTTATGTCCAATCCAAGTAGTCAGGCCATAGATCGCGAGCTTCTAGAAAAATGGAAAATGATTTTAGAACAGCTTGACACATTTATAGATCCCTTTTTATTTATTATCTCTTTAATAGAAGATGCTTACGTTATAAACGACCCAGCAAAACTTACATTAATAAGACTTCATGAAAATAACGATTCAAGTACTCTTTTTAATAGATCATTTGAAGAGATCGTTGAGAAAAAACGACATTTTCTAATGCGAGCTTATACAGCGGTAAAAATTGTTCATAAAGAGTTTTATGGAAAATTTGGAAAAATAATAGACTCAGTATTAGAGTCAACGTACTTATGGATCCTCTTTAGTGCATCTATTTGGCCAAGTAAATATATTTATCTAGGAGAAAGAATATCCATAATGGACGTATCAAAGTATATTAAAGCCAAAAAAAGTTTGAATATGCCTATCAGATATAAAGACCTTTTTGCAGCAGTAGCTTTAGCAAACATTCCTGATTCCCTTAAAGAGTTCATCCTAAAAAATACGTATAAGATAATTCCCATACCATAAATAGGTGCTAGCAGAAGATGTAAATGAGCATCTAAGCATGGAAGCCTTTTATTTCTCATAAATAGATAGATAACCTTACAAATTATTCATAATAAGATTTTATTTATGGTTACCTTATTTTTATTCTAACCTTGGTCAAATATTTTTAGAACTTAAGCTAGTGAATTATATTAGATGTTCGTGACTAGTCTATAAGCCACGCCAATTGTATCTACCAAATATTAATTATTAAAAAAGGATGGGTTCATTAACTTTATTAGTTCATAAGTATTTTTAAATAATTTATCTATTTTTTTATCATCATAATTATTTATGGTTATTTCTAAAGCGGTTTGAAGAGCTAACTTTGCTATCATTGGATAATTAAACAAAGATATTTTAGTAATTTGTTTATAATATGTAGATAATTGATCAATATCAATCGGTACTATTCTGTTGACGATTGCTGGCGATAAGTAATATTCAAAAATTTTTGTGAAATCGTCGATCCAAGTCTTTGATCTACTCAGCGAGTCCTTACTTTTCGGGTGTAAAACGTTTATTTCCTTTAAAGATAGTACCTCAAGACCTCTCTCTGTACAAACCAAAGCCAGATAAGATTCGTTTAAGATGCCTTTTTTTAAAAATTCTGGGATCCTAAACCCCTTAACGGCCTCCTTTCTCCAAGCCATATTTACGCCTATCGGTGTTAGTGTTCTAAACCTTTTCAGTGTTTGAAATATTACAGTGGGTTTAAGAGTGATAATTCCCGCCCGATTAAAAAACGTGATATAACCATAGAGATTTTGTGTGAGTGGTTTAGAGTCCAAAAAATAACTAGAGAGATACAAAAAAAGAGTTCTATTAAAAAATGGTGGTAAATAGTTCACAAAACCTGTGGCTAAGCCAATCTTATTGTCCATCAAAGCTAAAACATATTTTTCTATAACGTGTTTGTCTAGAATAGCATCATCATCGGTGGAAATGTTTATCTCTCTACATACATCAAGTGCAGTGTTGATAGCGTTTACAAAACCGCTTCCGTTTTGAATACAAATTGAAAAATCAAGCTTAGACTCTTCTAAAAGCGCAAACAATCTTTCTTTAGAATTTCTCGTAAGATTAGGTGTAATTATGATAACTTTAAAATCTTTATATGTTTGACTAGTTAGACTATTTAGAAGTGCTCTTAACGATTTTTCTCTTTTAAACAATGTGGGGACGGTCACCGAAACGTCCATACACATTCGCCTTCTTGATTTGTGTATTAGTTATAACTAATTTTAATTTCTTTGATTTAGTGCTTCCAATCAATAAGGCCAATGATAAGCTTAAAGGAATATAATTCGTTATTCCAGAATAATAGTCGGTCGTCGGGAGATTTATACTCACAGTAGCTGATGATCTGTCTGGAACAATTAACACACCCAAAAAGTTTCCCCATACTGGGACAATTGAACTTAATGCATCACCGCTTTTGATTTCATAAGCAAAATTGACTGTGGTTGGAAATTCTAACACGATGGGTTTTTTGTCAAGTGATTCAAACGTGAGTCGAACGATATTCGTTTGCACATCAGCGTTGAATTGCCCCTCTATTGTTACATTTTTTAGAACATCATTAAGACTGGAGTCCGTAGTTATGACCTGCTTTTCTTTAAGTAACTGTTGTATTGCTTGTTTTGCTTTTTGAGCTTGTTCTTGCGTCACAATCAATATTAGATTGATTGACTGAACCCCGCTTTTATTCATGATTTTTAATACGTTGTTTTCTCCTTGAATAGTTAAATTCACCCATCTATAGTATGGAATGGAACTATAAGTTGAGAAAGTTTGGCTTACGTTTCCAAACATCACATTAAGATTTCCACCCAATGGCGAATAAAGTATGTTTAAAGCTATATAATATTTTTCGTTGTTATTCGGAAGTTTTAATGGAATTGTTATAACTTGGTTTGGGTGAACAGATTCTGCATATCCGACATAACTTCCATAGCCGAATTGAAGTGAAAGAGCGTCATCGGGTATCTCTTCTGAATAGTATGCTGCTTGCGGATCGTTCGAGTTAAAAACTTGAAACCATCCGTTGTCTGGTTCATTAAACGCATATACTGCTGGAGTTATCACGTCAACATTTTTTGACCAGTAAAGGTAGGTATCGAGTAAATCTGTAAAAGAGTAGTGCGAACCAAAAAGAATGATTTGAGAATAATTCAAAGCATTAACAAAATGTTTTGAATCGGCAAAATATGAGTCATAAAAAATTGGGATGAAACTGGGGTTGTTAATGTTTAAATTCTGTATGGTAACGTTGAAATTAACGTTTGAAGGATCAGCTCGATAGGCCTGAAATGCTACATATTTAAAATGATTAAAAGTAAAGTTCGTTGTAAGCATTCCGCATGCGTCATTTAAACATCCGAATAATATAGATTGGTTTAATCTTTCGTTTATGATATAAATCCGTCCCATGAATTTAATAATACTTTGATTTATCTCTTGGCTTACTAGTCCAAACCATTCATTGTTTAGGTTATAGCTTATTGATGAAGTATATTGATTAAATCCGAAACCAAAGAAATTGTTTGACGAACCAAACCATGGTTGTGTTGAGTTTGAAATCCCGAATAAATATCCTCCAGTAAAGTTACTTGGAAAGCGAATTTCGCCTTTTATTATCACTTCAAGTACGCTTTGTTTAAAATCATTTGAGTCAAGCTGATTATGATTATAAATCGGAAAATATTGTAATGCAGAGTTCTTTTGTGCGTAGTATATTATTGAAGAAGAGTTAGAAACTATATAAGAGTTACTTAGTAAGAAATTATCAAAAGTGGTTTCCGATCCGATAACGAAAATCGGATAGCCCACTTTCACATTAGATCGATTGAAGTTTTGCGCGTAACTCAGATTCGAATTGATGCTTTGCGGTTGAATAAAAACGGGTGTTTGTCTTGTTGGAAAAATATATGTTCCTGGTGGAATAGTTTGGAAGAACTGTTCGAAATACGGAGTTTGTAAAACTTCTTGAAAGTTCACGTAAAAAGGATAATTTGGATTTGCTGTTCCCATACCGTTTGGAAACAAGACTGTGGGAAAGTATCCATATGGGTTGGATAGGTAAATCCATTGATTGTAATTCACGTTATTAACACTTGAAATATAGTTATACACTTCATTAAAAGCTGTGATTCCATAAGGCTGAACGGTGCTTGGCACGACGAAATGGGGTGGATAGTCTGATACTGGTGCAATCATGATCATTCCTATCAAGGGTGATACAAAAATCATTAAGAGAAGTATTTTTCCTATAAAAGAGATTTTTCTTCTATTGTTTTTAAATATTCTTGTCAAATATATGGCTGCTATACTTAAAACAACAATAAAACCGTACCAGTATATGTAAAGTGATAATCTGTTTCCATCCATCACTGTAAAGATTAAACCAAATCTTATACTCGAAACAACGTGTTCCTCTAACAGTTTGATTGTTAGTAACACAGGAAGATTGAAATCGTTGTGGATAGGAAGGTTCAACCCGACTGCTATTAACCAAAAGAGTAAAAGAATTGTTGCTTTGGATTTTTTAGTTGAAAGGAAAAGCGAGTAAACAATCGATGATACCATAGCTGTAGCGACGAGCAATACGTATTCGTTTAAGATTTTTCCTTTGGGGATCCATGCGTCAACTCCAGTTAAAGCAAGCGATAATTGTGGTACTTTATCTAAAAGGTCAATAAACACAAGATTTAAAGGATGCTCGATAGGTGGCGAAGGCGGTGGACTTGGCGATAGAACGAGTTCAAAAAGCGAAATAAAGTTTGAGAAGAACACAAGGAACAAAATTGACATAAATAAACTGAGAAGTGCCTTTTTTCCATTATTAGCTAGATGCCCTATAGGTATTATGAACAACAAATATACGGAAAAGTAAAACACCCAAACAAGTGGATATTCGTTAACCGCAAGTGATAAGAAGAAAACGGAGAGAAACTGTATTGCTAAGTACTTTGCTTTGTTCATCCTTTTTAAAGCGTATAGTTGTAGCGCAAAAAATGTATTCATAAAGGCTATAAAGGTTATTACGAATTTGTAATCAGCAAAAAGAAAGAAAGGATTCAAAGCAAAGAAAACAGCTAAAATGCCATTAATTAAGAGGCTTAAGGGCTTTGAATTAATATTTTGGAATAGAGCATCTTGTATTTGAGTGATAAGAAAGTAGTTCGAAAGAAGCACCAAATTTAGTTCTACAATGGCGTCAAGTAGCTGTGATTGAAAGACATTTAACTTAAACGCCATAGCAATAAATCCCCATATCGCAGGATAACTTGCAGGAACACCAGAGCTTTCAAAATAAAGTTTATACTGAGCAATTTCTGGAAAAGCTTTAATGTTTAAAATGTACAAATTCTCGCGGTAAAACCAAATGGTTATTGCTAAAAAGAAAACTTCTAATACGAAATACTTTAAGACACTTTCCCTGCTCAATTCCAAAAGTTTCCTCCTCAAACTGGGACTTTTCTTGTGACCAATAAGCATTGCTAGAAGATTTAAATTCAGTGATAGATCTTGTTGGCGTCGTAGGGTTAACCATGAATTGCAGCATCCTTCTGGGTTTTTAAGTTCGCACGACAAGTTAGCAGATGCAACTTGAAAACCTTATATTGACACTTCATATGTTTGAGAAGCATGGATCACAGGCAGGAAGTATACTTTGCGTAGCACGCATCCCGCACCGATGCGGTGGACTTGGTGATTACTTTATTTGACTATTGTGTTATTCTCTTTGATTTTTGCAGAGTTTCGTAAAGTAGCCTCTTCACATGGTTTTCCCAGCTGTTATTCAATACAAATTGACGGATATTATGTGATATTTTATACCGAAAGTCTGGGTCGTCTAGCCTTTCCAGAAATAGTTTCGTGTTAAAATAGCTATTATCTTCCATTATATAACCTATTTTATATTGCTTTATGAGCCCGCTCATTCCTAAGTCGTTGTTCACTATCACTGGTGTTAGACATTCAAGTGCCTCAAGGATAGCCATTCCCGGTCCAAATTCGCCGACTCCAAATCTGATTAAAGCCTTTGCTCGTAAAATAGTCTCGCGTTTCTGAGTTTCAGAGACCTCGCCTTTTACTATTAATCTATCATTCAGACCCCTCTTCATTATTTCATTTAGGAAATCCTGTCTATACTTTTGGCTAACCCAGTGACCTAACATAACTAAGTTTATTGAGGGAACTGATTCTACAAACTCTAAGTAAAGTTCTGGGTGTTTCACCGTACTCCAATTTGAAATTGTGATTAGGAAGTTTTCCTTAGGTATATTACCAGCAAGTGGGTCAAGAGTTGTTCCAGGAAGATTCGTAATAGCTTCTACCCCGTGCTTCTCACGAATTGTAAGAGCTACTTTGTCCGTTACTGCAAACACCTTTTCGGCGTTTGTAAGCACTTTGTGCTCATAAAAAGAAGCAAGTTTAGCGAGAGGTCTCTTTAATCCTCTGACCCAAGGGTAATCGCTTACGCGTTCGTGGATATATACTGAATACTTTATACCTAGTTTTTTCTTCGCATAATATCCTGCAAGCCCAGCCCATTGGTCATGACATATTAAGAGGTCTGGAATATCCGTCTTGAGCTCCTTCCAAAAATCCCTTAGAAAGTTGTAGTCTACTCTACCTTCGCCCCGTCTGTCGTCCATAAAGATGCCCGTTACTTTATCGTATAGCGGCGTTAATATTGAGTCGTTCTTATAATGAAGAATTCTATATTCTACTTTATTGAGCAACTCTTTATAAGTAGTTTCCCCACTGTCTGTAGCCCTGATGAAAATAAGTTCAGCGTCATGTCCTAAATGTGTAAGCGCCTTAGTCTCTTCAATAGCTATTCTTTGTGTCCCAGCTGGCCATAAGCTCCTACAAAGCAACTTTATTTTCATTAGATCGAATAAGTTCTTTTAAGACACACTTAAAATTTTTGTTATATACCACATCGATTAATCACTTAAATATGTTAATAAATTAAATAGTCAATTAATTATTTAAAAGTAGTTAGATAACAGTATGCCCAGATGATAGATTACGATACCCAAATTAGCAGGAAGTCTCACCTTTAGATGTACATTTAATCCTTCTTATAATAACAGGTTCTGTCCAGGTAAGGCGTGTTTAGATCTTAACATGTCACTATTTCAGGAAAGTTTTGAAATAAAATGAAAATTGTTCTTCGAGGACTTTACGAACTTGCACAAAAACACGGAACACCACCTCTTGTCACCAGTCTGGTAAGGTTTTTACCCTTTCTAAAAGAAAAAACTCTATTTTGGCGTGATACAAAAAAGACGTGGACGGCTACGAGCGCTGGCAAAGTTTTTAGAGCTCTTTTGCTTCATTAGTTGAGCAGTTTATGCTAAACCCGCTTACCCGGATAAGACTTCATTCGTGTCACCTTGACCCGGTGTACCAGCGCACAAATAGATTTAGGAAATCTACGAGTAAAGGGTGTTTGTCGTTGTAAAAGCTTCTTGTTGCTTGAAGTATCCAAAGGCTCGACAGAACTTCGTAACCCAGGGCTACGCGTGGTTTTTGAAACTCTTCTCACAGTTTTGCAGTACCATGTTCCATGATGTGTGAGAATAACGTGGTCCCCAAATGGTGCAAGTGTACACATCAACCCAAACGTAAAGCGGTCGACTACCACACTTCACAACATGTCCACGCTATTATTATTCACGAGACGGCGAAGTTCAGCTTCGCCTCAACTGAGTCCACTTCTTAATGCTCGATTTCGAAACTGGTTGTGAAGCAAAGAAGCCTTAGAACTAAGGCTTCAAAAGCGTTGAAACCGCAGCTTGAGCTCGAACCTCTCGCAAGTTCAAATTTCTTAAGAACGTAAAGACGTGGTAGGTATTACTTTGGGTCAAAATTCAATTACGTGGTGCCCACCACTTATCCGGACAGGATCAAAAACTTATAGTTCCCCAATAGATTATTAGATAAAATGAATATGTCCTGTATAAAGATAGGAAAATTAGTAATCCATTACAGAAAAAAGCACGATTTGCTAGGTATAGTTGAAAATTTTGTTTTAGATGTTTACGGCGCAAATAAAATTTCAAAAGACGCAGTTGTATTTGATTTTGGTGCTGGGATAGGCGACTTTACTATTCTTGTAGCAAATAAGTTAAAAGAAGGTAAGGTAATTGCTGTTGAGCCTAATCCTAATGACTTCGAGGTTTTGCAAACCAATCTTAGGCAAAACGGTATTACGAATGTTTTAGCTTTCAATTACGCTATTGGTAAGCGAGTTTGTAAAACAAGCATGGAGTTTGCAGGCGAGGTGTTTGAAGCGCAAGTGGTTGACTTTAGCACGTTATGGGAACTAGTCAAATTGTCACAATCAGAGGAACAAAGATTATGCTTTATTAAGGTGGATATCGAAGGCGCAGAAACGGAACTTGTCGAGTGTTTAACGAAACACCCTGTTTTCAAGTACATTTCAACAATAGCGATTGAGCTACACGGAACAAAGCAAGATATAGATAGACTGCTTGTTCCGCACGGGTTCAGATTTAGGAGATTAAAACGAATTGATTATCTTAAAACTGGTTTTGCCTTTTCGTTACGACATCCGTTATTAACAAAAACCCTTTGGAACGAAGTTAGGAATTATTTGAATATATCTTATACGAAAATCATGAATGGTATAGAAATAACATCCTCTAAAAACTTAGTCATAGGAAGTTAAAACATTAAAGATAACGAAGTTGGACTATGCATAATTTTTTATTGTGCCCGTGAATTTGAGTAGAGTATGGATCTTCTTGTGCTCAACCACCGTGATCCTTGTCACCCTCGAGCTGGTGGCTCCGAGGTTGTGCTTTGGGAAGTTTGTAGGAGGCTTTCTCGTTTGGGTGTCAGGGTCACGTGGATGGTTGAGCATTTTCCGAACTCTCAAAAAGACGATGTGCTTGACTCGGTTGTTATTAGGAGGCGTGGTAACCCACTTTCTCTACACTTGTTCTCGCTACTTGAGGCTCGTAAGCACGAGGTTGTTTTGGATAGTGTGGCGCACGCCGTTCCCTTCTTCTCCTACCTTGTGAACCCTTACTCGGCTGCTCTAGTGCACCACGTCCACCAAGATGTTCTCGACTTGGAGCTTGGGTGCAGGGATACCTTAGGCGAAACCAAAAGCCTAATCTTTCTTTTTAATTTTCTATGTGTTTTTACCATTTTATTTTCTATCCAATTTAGTAAATTGTTTTACTTCACAAGATACTCCGATGTCTTCAAATATTGGCAAATCGTGAGCTTTGTTTGTGCGACTTATCCCGCCTCCTCGGTTGATAAAGCTTTCAAGGATGTATTCTACGACGTTCATTAACTGGCCCTCCGTAATGCTCAGGATGTACTTTGGGAAAAGTGAAATTGTCTGTAAGTTAAGAAATGGACAGATTAGGAGGATGAGTCCGGAGGAGATACAAAGGATAAAGGGTTTAAAGCTAATTAACTTAGAAGACGACTTTGTGGAGTTCATGTACTTAAAACGTCTTAGGTTCTATGGATGGAAGATAGGATGGTTCGATTGTTTTTGGGACTATGATTACGATTTTAGAGGAAAGACTGTGTTAGACGTGGGTGCGTCTATTGGCGAGTCGGCGGTTCTATTTTCCCTTAAGCGAGCCGTGAGGATTATAGCGGTAGAACCCGATGAAAACAAGGTGGAGCTTATGAGGCTAAATCTTGATCTTAACGGAGTGACTAACGTGGAAATAGTTGATAAGGGTGTATCTTCTAGTAATGGTGAGGCAAGTGTTACTCTTTCTAGGCTTATACATGAGTATGGGCCAATTGATTTCTTGAAGGTGGACTGTGACGGTTGTGAGGGAGAAATTTCAGAAGAGATACAAGGAGTACCCGAGGTTCTAATTGAATGGGAGTCAAATTCAATGAGAAAAGTTCTAAGGGACCTAAGAAGGAATGGCTATATCTTATCCGTAATACAGAATCAGTGGAACAGGTTAGGACTAGTTTACGGTAGGTTACCCAAGGTCTCTAAATGCTAGACTCAGTTCCTTGCTAATCTTGTTCTTTTTTTAAGAAACATAACGGTCTACGGCTGAAGGCTGGGCTCTCTAGGCGGCTCCTTTTACGCCTACAGTTACACGTTAAAGGTAAACGCGTGCCAGATATAGGAGCAACCATAGGCGGCTCCGCTCTATTTTTCTATAGAGGGAGCACAAGAGGTTGTTGCGGTTAGGCTTAACCTAGTAGCAGTTAAAATGTAGCAAAATCTTGTTAATATTATTAAAAACGTGGTCATTATCAATGTTTCTGCAAACAATTGAGGGAACGAAATCAGCTTGAGTACGCTAATCAAGTCATAGGTTCCTTTGACTTCGTCAAGATTGCGAAGGATGTGAGGACGAAGTGATTCACCAATTGAATGGTGTTAGTGAAGTATGCTCGGGTTTCACAAAATTATTGGTCGGATACCGCAAACACTTTTTAGAAAAGGGTTACAGGATTAGTGTGACTCGCAATGCGGCGGGTCTGGGATATATTTACGCCAGGAGCTGGAAATGAGTTTTAGATCAAACTGGGTTTTCTACGAGTTTCTGAACGTACTCCACATATTTTTCAGCGGTTTTTTCCCAGTCGTATTTGAGGCTGAGGTCGTGGCTTTGTTTTGCCATGTTCATCATGGTGTTTTCATCTTCTAGTATGTAATCCAGCGATTTTGCTACTTGTTCGTAGTCTTTGTAGTTCACTAGAAAGCCGTTTTTTCCATGCACGATTATTTCTTGCGCTGAACCTGTATTATAGCTTACTACGGGTGTTCCACAGGCGTTTGCTTCGACAAGCGTAAGTCCCCACCCTTCTATGTAGGAGGTGGAAAGGGTAACCCAAGCCTGCTGGTAGAGGCGTACTTTTCTTTCCCCTCCAACCTTTCCCACATAAACTGTGTTCGGATTTTTCTTCGTGAGCTCCTCCACCTCCCATTTAAGCTCGCCGTATCCCGCGATGACCAGCTTGGCTTTCGATCTGAGTTTTCTGTGGATTATGAAGGCGTCCAGAGGGTTCTTGTAGTTTTTAAACCTGTTTAGCCAGAGTATCATGGGTTCACGGCTTTTTTCTCCTGGTTTGTATACCGCGTGGTCGATTCCGTCATATATCACGCTTATTCTTTTCTCGTTTATCCCTATCTTTTTTATTAGGTCGTTTTGTGTGGCTTTGCTTTTCGCTATGAAGCGTTTGTACAACCTGACACCCTTCTCCGCCCCGCCTATCACGCTCGCTTTTACGATTGGCATTTCAAGCTTTAGCACGTCTTGGTGTACGTGGTGGATGAGCGCTGTGGTTGCCTGGTTTGTAAGAAATGAGAAAAAGGGCGCTGCGTGCGCGACGCTATCGATTACAGCATCGTACTTTCTTGCCTCTAGTGGAGCATATAGGTGTAGTGTTGCCGCGTTACCCTTTCTCAAAATCCTTATCCCTTTTAGCCACTCTTCGCTTTTTGCGCCGTCAAACTTTTCGCATAGCCATGTGACCTCAACGCCCCTTTTTACTACTCTACTGAAGATTTGTAGTAGCCCTTCTTCCGCTCCGCCTGCAAGTGGGTGCATCGGGTCCCTGTGGTTGACCACCAGTATCCTCATTTGTTAGCCTTATAGTGTAATCTTTTTAAGGAGTTAAATGGGTTTTTCTGTATATGCTTGTGCGAGCAAGGGCTCCTCTTAGAATCAGCTTTGCTGGTGGAGGTACGGATATCCGCGAGTACTACGAGAGGTTTGGTGGTGCTGTTGTTAACGCCACGATCGGCCTTTATTGTTACACCACACTTAAGCCTCGTAGTGACCGTAAATTGGTGATACGCGAGTCGCTTTATGGTGTGAACGAAGAAGCTGAGCTTGATGCGAAAGACGGGTTGAACACTTTTTTTGGTAGCGTCGTAAGGCGCTTTAATCCTCTATCTGGGTTTGAGCTTTATGTTTCTAGCGATACGACTTACGGTTCAGGTTTGGGTTCATCCTCGACAGCAATCGTCTCCGTGGTTGTGGCTTTTAACAAGTGGCTTTCGCTCAATTTGGATCTTTACGATTTGGCTGAGCTCGCTTACCAGATCGAAAGGTCGGATATGCGTATTAAGGGTGGAAAACAGGATCAGTATGCGGCGGTTTTTGGTGGGTTCAACTTTATCGAGTTTTACAGGGACAAGGTGATCGTGAACAGCATGAGGCTGAGCGATGATGTGGTGAAAGAGCTACAGTTTAGGTGTGTGCTCGTTAGAGTGGATCGTCCGCGTGTGTCTGGGGATGTTATAGGCGAGCAGTTAAGGCTTATGGATGAAGCGGAAAGGCTGGAGCACTACGCGCAGTTAAAAAGGCTTGCCTCGGAGATCAAAAACAGGTTGTATGTGGGTAAGGTTGACGAGATTCCCGCTTTGGTTTCCGAGGAGTGGGAGCACAAGAAGGCTCTTTCACCAAGCATATCAAATAAAGAGGTCGAAAAGGCTTTTAAGCTCGCCTTACATTACGGCGTTCAGGGTGGTAAGCTTCTTGGCGCTGGTGGAGGGGGTTACATTCTGTTTCTTGTCGGCGAGAATCGGGACGGGTTTATCAAGGGAATGAGAAAGGAGGGGTACGAGACTCTGACAGTTCAGTTCGTGGAAAGAGGCGCGGAGGCGTGGGAAGTTGGAAAATACAACAGAAGTTGAAATCGTGAAACGATATATCGACGAAGGTGTGAGGGCTAGGTCTCTGCTCGACCCGCACGACGTTGTCGAAGTCGCAAGGGTCGTCGCTCACTGCTTCAAAAACGGAAAAAAGCTTCTTTTGTTCGGTAACGGCGGTTCTGCGGCTGATGCGCAGCACATCGCGGCAGAGTTTGTGGGTAGGTTCTTAAAGGAAAGGCGCTCTCTCCCTGCTTTGGCTTTGACCACGAACACATCAGCTCTCACCGCGATTTCAAACGACTACTCTTACGAGCTGGTTTTTGCGCGCCAGGTGGAGGCTTTTGGGGAAAGGGGGGATGTTGCTTTTGCGATTTCCACATCAGGAAACTCCAGAAACGTTTTAGAGGGCGTGAAAGCCGCGAAAAATCTAGGGATTTACACGGTTGGTTTAACTGGTGGCTCTGGGGGCAAGTTGAAGGAGCTTGTGAACAAGGCGGTTGTGGTCGCCTCCGACAAGACCTCGATTATTCAGGAGGTTCACATCGCGGTGGGCCACATGGTTTCTCTGCTTGTTGAAAGGGAGTTATTCGGTGGCTTCTAGTTGGGTAGAGCCGCTTTGTTCATCGATAGAGATGGGACGATCAACAGGGACTGCCCGTACTGCCGCGACCCATCCCAGCTTTACATTTACGAGGATGCGGTTGAGCTCATCCGCGAGTACAATAAGAAGGGTTATCTCGTTGTGATCGTCACAAATCAGTCGGGTATTGGTAGAGGCTACTTTTCGGAAAGCGAGCTAAAAGCGTTCAACGATGCTCTGTTAAATGAGTTACGCCTGCGTGGTGCGAGAGTTGATGCATTGTACTACTGCCCCCACACACCTGATGACCGCTGTGGCTGTAGGAAACCCAATACCGCGCTTGTTGAAAGGGCGGTGAAGGAGCTTGATATCGACTTGTCACGCTCGGTGGTTGCTGGTGACAGGGAGGACATAGATGGGGAGCTTGCGAGGAGGCTCGGCATACCCTTTATTCACTTAAATAGGAAGGTTGAGCCTTGATCGCGATAATTTTGGCTGGTGGTAGGGGTGAGAGGCTTCGGCCTATCACACACTATTTACCAAAGGTTCTTCTTCCAATAGGCACAAAACCTCTTTTAGATTTTATTCTTGATCGCTTAAGGCTGTACGGTTTTTCGGAGATATTTGTCGCGGTTTCCGATTTCTATGATTTGGTGGACCGATACGTGAAGGTCTCTGGTTATGATGATGTTAAACCCGTGAGGGTTCTTGGCTGGGAGACTGGGGGCGACCTGCTTCTTGCGCTGGAAGGTGTGAACGCCATAGGTGATGTTTTGGTTTGGAATGGTGACACCCTTATCGACCTTGACTTGTCGGTTTTGCTCAGGGATCACGAATCACTTGGCACGCTTGTCACCCTTACAGGCGTTCTTGTACCTTCACATGAAGCCTTGCGGAAGAAGGGTGTTATCACACTAGAGAACGGCAGGGTTTCCATGTTGATCGAAAAACCGTTGGAGCTCTCGGTTGATACTCTCTTAGTGAATGGGGGCGTCTATGTGCTTGACTCTCGGTTCGTGGAGGAACGTGGAGAGTTTCTTTCACCTAGGAAGTGCAGTCTTGAAGAAGAAGTGTTTCCACGACTCATCCAGCGTCGGGAGCTCGGCGCATCTCTTGCACATTGTAGCTACCTGGTCGACGTAGGCTTACCAGAAGACTACGTAAAGGCTTTTTTGAGGTTCTCACAAACACGGTGACTTTTGTATGCGCAAACACTTATAGCTAAATTTCAGGAACCGTAAACGTGGTTGAACACCATATCTTCGCGCCGCGGCAAAGAGAGTGGAGCAGATACTCACGATGGATTCTTGGGAGCGCGAAGCGCTCTGGAAGGCAAGCCACGAGGAATCCTTGAAATACGACTGGGATAAGACCGCGGCCGAGTACTATGAGGTTTTAAGGTCGCTGTTTTAGGTCTCACACGACTCTCCTTGGGTTTTCGCCCACCACGAAAACCGCGATTCCAAGCCTTTTACACGTAGCTAGAGGATCTTGGTCCAGGATGCGGGGTTTTGAGGCTTGCCACGCTCTCCGATAGTGGGTACCTAGAGATCCCGGAGCCGTTGAGCTCTCTTTGGGAAAAATTAGGAGGGTACACAAAGCACTTACAAGAAAGAGGTTTCTTTCGGGAAACTGGTTTAAACAAAGGCTCGCGGGAGGTGCGAGCACTTAGAGGATTTTGGACGTACTTGTTTTTAAACTCGGGGTTTAGCTATCTCAGGATTACGACCTTGTAATCTTGGAGGATTTGTGGTCTGATAGAGACGAGAGGGCGGACTGGGGTGAGGAGGTTGCGGCTCTATGATGCCTCCTTCTCCGAGCCTAGAAGGTGGTTTGAGTTTTCCACAAGCGCGGTAAACTGGTCTTAGCTATGTGAGCCTGCAGCGCTTTGTGTGGATGCTTCTGGTTCGGTGGAGTCAATGGGGGCTTTGAAGTAACAGGTGTTGTACTCTTCCCTCTTTGGTTTCACTTTAGAGCGTTTAACGCTTGTTTCTTTCAAAAGGGTTTTAGCCTATTAGCTTTCTCGCCCACCTACTATTTTTCTTATGGTTGGCAAAAAGGGAGTAAGAGGGTCATACTCAGGGGGCTTCATGGTTTGTGGTGGGGTAGCTCACGATGAGTTCGCTCTTTGGACCGTTGAGTGTGAGGAGGAATCTTTTCAAGAAGTCTCTTCCCACAATTTTCTTATCGATGTATGGCGAGGAGTGTGTGTTCACCGTGTGCTTCTTTGAGCGGAGGGTGAGCACCCCTGTGGCTGTGTAAAGCCTGATCTTTCTTGTGTCCGCCATCACCGCGTAGTACTCGTCTGGAGTGAGGTATGAGAGGAGGCTCATGCGCTCGAACATCCAGAAGGGGATGAGCACCCCGCCTGAGAAGCCCGTGTCCACGAGTAGGTTCACGCTTTGACCGCACAGTTTGGCTTTGACTACGGCTGCTGGGGGTGTGAATGTCTCATCGTACTTCCATTTCTGGGCCAAGCTCGATGACCTTCTCCATGGGTTTCCGGTCTACGAGGAAGGTGTGCGCCACCCTGAACCTTGAGGCCACTCTACGCGCCTCCTCGAAGTGTTCGAACACGCCTTGAAGTTTCTGCTGTGCGACAACAACTATCTTACCTTTATATTTAATTAGATCATCCCAGCTTGAACGGATGAATTCTAGGTTTTGCTCAACTTCCCGCTCGAGTGTGAGCGGTTCAACCCGCTTTACCCACTCGCTGAGAGCTTGGTTCACAGCCTCGCCGAGTGTGATCCCCCTCAACGAGGCGGCGGCCTTCGCGGATCTGTACACCCCTACGTCTACGCCTCTTATCAAGATGTTCTTCTTCACATGTTATACTTGTTAAACAAGTTAATAAACGCTTTGTAACGAGGGGTTACCCGTGGGATACCCATGCGAGCTAGGACGCGGCACGAAACATCATCCCACAATCCAACGGTGCGCTAATCGGAGTTAGGGAGAAGGGAAGGACGTGTGTTGGTTTACCCACTCTTGGTCAAAGCTTAGCCAGTGTTAAACCATCCCCATCAGCAGCTGGCGTCTTGCTCGCTAGGTCACTCCCTGCTTATGAGATACACTGGTAAAACCTCAATCCAGTTAGCAGGTCACCGCCGTAGTCAGCAGTTCCAGAATAGATTAGGTTCATATAGATTTCTGGATTTGAACAATTTAGTTGTGCATGGGCAGTAGGGTGAGTGGTAGCGTAGACCCAAGACCTCCTTTTTGAGGAAGAGGGGGAGGGGTACGCGCACATACATGGGGATGAGGAAGGGGACCGAAGATGGTCGGCGTTCCCCACTGCATGGTGGGTGGGTACGTCGAGACAGGGGTGGAGCGGAGTGGGATCGATGAACCCGTGAGCTCCCTAAATGATGCTGCGAAGCCCAAGCTCTACGCGTACGACAGGTACAATGATATGCACCTATATATGCCTACATAGAGTGAAACCCGTAACCCAGCATCAATTAACCCTAATATGCCTCCCCGATACCCGCATAATGGATTACGCTAAGCACCTCTGCAAGCGAAGTAGACCTCCAACCCAGCCATACCACCCCTATCATTTCTCCCCCTTGAACCACTGCTGGAACCTCGTAACACCGTCATCAGCATTACACCTCAGCTTTGTCTCCCTCGCTGGGTTTCCACCCTCAACTATCCATGACTGCCACGGTCATAGTTTGTGCTGTTCTACTCTAATATGCTGCTAGAATTAACTTATCTCATAATACGCATATCCCTACACACTCAAGACTAAGAAGCTACCAAGTATACACTTGATAACTCGCTATCCAGACCCTGCCCTCTGAGGTACCTAGCAAGCAAAGTTTTAGAAGCCTTATCAAATAATCGCCACGCCAAGCTTTTCAGCTCTGTGTCTTTTTTATAGGTATAGAGAGGCTTGTTGAACCTTTTCGCCGTGTGAATTATTACCATGTCGTAAAATCAGCTGAGTGAGAGTCTGTGCTTTGTAATATATGGTAGGGCGCTCTTAGACATCTTCCAGTCTTCTACCACGACGTTCGCTTTTGCGTGGTCAAGCAGGGAGACGACTATACCCCCATCAACGTTAAGCGCTTTAGAGAACCATACGAGCTCGTATACCACAATGGAAGAAGCCGAGCATCCAAGCTTTCAAGTGTGCTCAAGGCTTCGCTGTGTTTGTCTGAGCCTTCACAAGGTAGTAGATGAAACAGTTTGTGTCAATGATCGCTTCGGACACTCTGCGTCAAGCCTTCTTGTATTACTCTATCTATTTCGTCAATTGTGAGCTTTTCTTCCGAGCTAGGTTGTGCTTACAAGATCCTTACCAAATTTTCTCACCGCGATTTTGTGAGACCCAGTGTCAAACTCTAACTAGTCGTCCTGCTTTATGCTGAGCGTCTTTCTGATCTCAGTTGGCACACTCACTTGAAAGTTTCTTGTGACCTTCACTCTTTTGTCACATTTACAGGTTGAATATTGAGGCATCTATAACTTTCTAGTTATTTATGTCGCATTACATCTCGGTATCAGTTTAAATGCATTACAAAAGATTTATATTAGTGTACATGTATTTAATGTATATGATTAATAAGTTATTGGGAGCTATTGTTGGTGCTGTCATAGGACAAGTTGTGGCAAAGAAGGAAGGTGCGGTTCTGGGTGCTCTCGTAGGTTTTGCGGTGGGTCACTTCGTGGACGAAATAATAGATAGTGGTTGAATATTCCTACATTTGAGGGACGCGTCTTCGGGTTAGAGGACGATGGTGCCCAGATTAAGGGGTGTGAGCATAGCATCAAGTGTGGTAAATCTTATTCGGAACACCGTCTAAGCACCAATCTAATTGCTGTAGATTTAATTACTAGTACAGGGTACATTGTACAAGAGGGTGTGTTGTGGTTGGAACTACGTTTATGAACCGTTCACATGGTATCTGGACAGGGTCTTTCTGAGAGTGTATGCGCCGGGGCCGCTCCTGTCTTGCGCTTTGAGGCCTCCTTAGTATTTGGCAAGTATCCTTGTCAGGCTTGGGTGTAAGGTGTATCGACTGTTCAGGCTTCTAATGGTGGTGAAGACGCCGGGAATTTCTGTGCTGGTGCCTGTATGGCGGAATTTGCAGCCGCAAATCATCACTTTATCACTTGAACGCAGGTGTAGTCAGGGTGGAGTGGGGAATCATTATGGCTACTGGAAGGGTTTCAGCCGGGGGTGACGAGCCATTTCCACAGGGGTTTGAAGGTTATGGTTTTACCGTCGATACTTTTTGTGTCTTCGTAATCCCACGTGATTATTTTGAGTTCGCCGCACCCTAACAGGTTTGATGCCTTTATGAGCGACCTGTACTCCCTCTTTTCTATTTCGTCGAAGGCGCTCGCGTAGGTGGCCTGTATGAGTTCGCTCACAGTGTGCCCCTCCTTTATGAGGAAATCCACCTCGTTCTGTTGGTAATCCTTAAAGTAAAATATTTCCCATTCGCTGTGTGAATAACTTTTTCTCCTATAGAGTTCTACGGCGACTAGGTTCTCCATTAGCCTGCCGAAGTTCTCAGTAGTTTTAAAGGAGAGCGCGTTTATGATGCCGTTGTCCACGGAGTAGACCTTTCTCGGTGAAAGCATCTGCTCCTTGAGCTTCGGAGAGTATTTGTTAAGCTCGAAAACCAGGTAGGAAGATGATAGGTAGTCCACCCAGTTTGACACAGTGGTCACCGACCTGAGGCCCAACACATTCTTTATCTTGTTGTACGAGATCTCTGAGGAGAAATTGGAGAGCAGGTAGTGTGAAAGCTCCTTTAGTTTCTTAGCGTACTTGATTTTGTATCTCTGAATCACGTCCTTCTCAACTATGTCGTTTACAAGTTGCAAGACGAACCTTCTACCGATGCTGATTCCCTCGGGGATTCCACCCATCTCTATGTATGTGTTAAGATACTCCTTAATTTTCGCGATTGAAGAGGTCAGGTAAACGTCCTCTCTTCTCGGCTCAAAGTCGTTAAAGCGGAGGTACTCCGTGAAGCTGAATGGGAAAAGCACGAAGTCCAGGTGCCTCCCCGTCAGGCGGGTGGCTAGCTCCCTTGACATCAGCGTCGCGTTGCTACCCGTTATAATTATTCTGTGGTTTGGCACAAGCCTTGAGATGAACTTCTCCCACCCGTATACGTTCTGAATTTCATCAAAGAGGAAGGTCTCCGTGTTGCCCTTAAGGGAATAAATCGCTTCAAGCACCTTGTTCATCTCGTTTGCGTTGAGGTCGGATAGCCTTTCATCATCGAAGTTGGTGTACCCAAAGTTTTCTCCCTTAAGAATTGAAAACGAGAAAACGGATTTACCCGTTCTCCTGAGGCCGGTGATTATCAGCGCGATGTTAGGTTTGAGGTAACCCGTAACCACGCTTTGATTCTCCCGTTCTATTATGTTTTCCCTTTTGAATTTTTCAATCATTTCGGCTTCCTGCTCTGCGATGACCGATTTTATGGCTTCAGTGCTCACCACAATAAGTGATGGTGAACACAGCCATATAAAGCTTCCATTATCAGTGTAAACTTTTTATTAAAAGCTTCCATTATCAGTGTAAAGATTTGCGTTTAGTGGATAATTATTGGCCACAACCATGAGTTTTGATTTGGCCAGCTCATCAATAAGCCACAATGGTTTCGGGAGTTTTTGTCGCTGAAATTGCACACCAAAACAACTACTACGCAAGTGGAACTGCATGGATCATGTAGATAAGATTTCATGCGAATCACCTCCTTATACCAGTACACGAACAGTTCCAAGAAGTCTACAAGCGGTGTGAAGGGTGTTTTCCTGGGATGTTGTTGTAAAAAACCCTTGTTCCTTGAGGTAACCAAAAAAGGCGCTCGACCAAACTCCTTAACCTGTTTGGTGAACGTGGTTTCTGAAACTAGCCCTTGTGACCGCCTCACATTACCACGATTCCCTATCCGTGAGGATCACAGGGTTACCCAGGCGTCTCTTTCTCAGCCTGTGCAGAAACCTGAGCGCGTTCTGGGTTGTTCTTGTTAGCGAAACACCTAACGAGATGGGTTTTCTTGTGCAGGTGTCAACCAGAACCCAAACATACAGCGGTAGTCCACGACACTTTGCAACTGTCTCGTCCACCGCGATAACCGAGTACTCACGTGACTTCGGGTTGAAACTAGTTTTGCCTTAACTGAGCCCACACTTCGATGCTCGACTTCGAGACGTATTCGGTAGACGCAAGAATACAGAGTTTCCAAGCGTTGCACTCCTAGGTTGCGCAGCGGGTTGCTGGGAGGTTCTACCAAGCACGGGAGCGCTTCTTCGACAGCCTTGCGAACAAGCCCAGGGTGAAGAAGCCTCACCGCTACCTTTCCTTGGTGTACCCTCAGGGTGGTTGGAGGCTTTCTGATACAAGAGAAGTAGGACAAGGTAAAAACAAAAAGAAGAAGGTAGACTCTACTTGAGTAAAATCGGCTTCTTCACACTGCTGATACACAGGGAGCTCCTCTTAGAGGGGGTGTCCTAGGTTTGCGTTAAAGTGCACTCCTCCGGTCGGATATACGTGGTCTTCGTAGTGGTGGAGGAGGCTGAAACACTGGGGTAATCATCGGGGGAGCCCAAGAACGCTGTGGGTGTTGACTTAGGGATAACGAGGCTTGCCACTCTCTCCGACGGTCGCTCCTTAGAAAACCCAAAACCGCTTGAGCGCTCGCTTGAGAAAATTAGCATAATACACAAAACGCTTTCGAGGAAGAAGTTTCTTTCCAAAAACTGGCTTAAAACTAAGAGGAGGCTGGCGAAGGAGTACGAACACTTAAAGGATTTCAGGCGTGACTTGTTCTTTAAACTCGGGGTTCTACTCGCAGGGGAGTATGATGTGTTAGTGTTAGAGGATTTGGACACCCAGGGTTTAATCGGGAAGGGTGTAACTGGGGCGAGGAGGCTTCGACTCTACGATGCCGCTTTCTCCGAGTTAAGAGGGTGTTTGAAGTGGGAGTTTGTTAAACAAGGGAAAACTGTGCTCGCTGTATCCGCCTACAACACATCCCGTGAATGCTTCCTCTGCGGAGGAATCAACTAGGATTTAACCTTGGAAGACCGGGTGTTTCACTGTCCCTTCTGTAGTTTTACTATTGACCGCGACCTCAACGCTTCTTTGGTTCTCCTAAAGCGCGCAGGGTGGGTGCCACCCATGGTAGCCTGCGAAGCTTCGCCCACTACCTCCTCTACCCTCCTTAGGGTTGGTGAGGCAAGGTGGGGCGATGATTCAGGAAGCTCCGCCCCTTAGGGAGGGGTAGCTCACCTGTTTGCCAGTGAGAGGTGTGGCTAGGGTGGTTTACTGGCCGGTGGGTTTTGCAATGGTTGCTGAGGTGGGTTTACGATCCGAATGAATGACCTACCGTTGGAGTTTTCAACTATTTTGTGCGCTGTGGTCAGCTGGAAGGTTATTCTCGTTGCGTGGTAGACTGAAAGGACAAGGTCTTGCAGTCTTTGGTCACTTTCTAGGTCTACTATTTTCAACCCTAGTTCTCTTAGTTTTTCCCTTGTGATAGGGGTTGAGTGCGATTTGAGCTTTTTGTGGTCACCCAGATACCTCACTATGTTTTCCGCTTTCTCTCGCGCATCCGCGTAATCTTTTAACATATATTTAACCAGCCATTCTTTTCCAAGCTCTTTTGTTAAATCAATCGCGTTTCTCGCTTCTTCTAGTATACCTGGTGGATACTGCTGTATCTTGGGCGCCCAAACTAGCAGGTTTCTTTGATCGCTTTTGACTTCTTCCTTAGCCCTCTCAAACTCTTCTATTAGTGACTGAGCCGATATCGACACTTGTCCAATGGGGGGTATTGGTAGTATGAATTGTGGGTCTATTGGTCCTAGATTTGAGTGTCTACCCATGATTAGTGTATCCGATGAGAGTGCTAAGAGAGTGGCCGCGGACATAGCGGCATCTGGTACTATAACTGTTATCTTGTCGAATTTTTCTCGTAAATATTCAACTATCGCCTTCACCGCTTCTATTTGACCACCTGGGCTGTGCAGAATCAGAGCCAGTTGTTTTTCGTTTACCCCGTGAATGGCTTCCATAAAGGCCTGTTTATCAGCCCATACTAACTGGATGTCAGCCTGGCTCATGACGGGTGTATCCATCCACCTTGTTGCATAAAGTATTACAGGTGATTTTATGTGGTTCGAAAGCTCTCTCAAATACTTTCTCCTAGTTTGATCCAACACTAGTGGATTTTGTTTTGCTTGACTCTGGATTTCGTTAAGGATTTCAGACCACGTGGGCAAAAATCCACACCGAAAGCTATGGAGTGGGAACAGAGGTGGTTGAAGGGATTATGATTATGCCATTCGAGGAAACGTCGTAAAGCTCGTTAACCTGCTCCATATACTTGTTGTACTCTTCTAAGAGTTCTAACAGCTCTTTGACACTCACCGAATTCCTTCCGCCCAACTCATTTAAGTAGCTTTGCTTTTCGCTCATAACGAGTTGCATATATAGACGTACGCCGCCTAATTATAAGTGTTCTGAGAGTAAAGCGCGGGGTTTTCGGTTTCGACTTTTAGCTGAAGATCTCCTTTTGTGTGTGCACTTGGTAGCCCTCTTCTTTGAGCCGTTCGATGTGTTCTACGCTTTTTGCCATGAGCCCTTACACCTTGTGTTTCGCTCTTATACAGTTTCCAAAACCTCGCCCCTTCTAGGGGCGGGGATTCAAAAAGAATAAATATGGGTGCGGGGAACTGTGCGGCGTGGATGCAAGGGCGTACAAATACAGGGCGTACTCCTCGAAAACCACTGCGCGGGTGTTGAAAACCCAGCTCGAAGTTGCGTGTAAGCTGTACAACGCGCTCTTACACGCTGAGCAAGAAGAGTATGAAAGGAACAAGCACACTATGAGCAACCGAGTTGAGACAACTCGCCTTAGACCTGAGGAAGAAGAACAAAGAGTTCCAAGCTCTACATTCGCAGGTTACCCAACAAGTTGCTGGGAGGTTCTACCAAGCACGGGAGCGCTTCTTCGACAGCCTTGCGAACAAGCCCAGGGTGAAGAAGCCTCACCGCTACCTTTCCTTGGTGTACCCTCAGGGTGGTTGGAGGCTTTCTAATTGGAGGGAGGTTGGGCTAGGTAAAAACAAAAAGAAGAAGGTAGACTCTACTTGAGTAAAATCGGCTTCTTCTCTTTGATAATACACAGGGAGCTTCCTTTGGAGCGAGTGTCCTAGGTTTGCGTTAAAGTGCACCCCTCCGGTCGGATATACGTGGTCTTCGTAGTGGTGGAGGAGGCTGAAACACTGGGGGAGGGGGAGCTTGGGCACCCGAGGCTTGTGGTGATGCTCTCTAGGTGAAGCGATTAGAAAAGGTGTGCCCAAAGTCGTGGGGCGCCACCCGTACGAAGTTTGGTCACTCGCGAAAGCGTCTGAGCAGATTGGACAAATTCCTAGACCATGCGTCGCCCGTTATCTGGACTTTTTAAAGGGTGCTGGGGTTTCTCTCTACGTAGGCGTACGTAGATATGCATCCGCATGCCTGTCGTACGCGTAGTGGAGTTTGGGCTTCCGCGTATCATGTAGATGCCTGACGGGTTTATTGGTCTCATTCCGTTCCCCTCCGCCCCCTGTGTCAGGGCGCACTCACTCAGCTGTGGTGGGATAACCCGACCCAATCACAGGGGAGCGCCCTTCATCTTCAGGTTCCCCCATGTACACCTGCGGCCGCATCCACCGACTGACCCATCCCCCTACTCGCTTGACCCCTGTTCGGGTCTCTAGGGCACTCCCACATCTAGGCATTCTTCGGCTATTGGGGGGAGTCAATGACATGTAATGCTGGCTGACTTTCTATGCTGAGAGGACCATGTGTAACCTTGTAATCCTGTTTGTATCATAACTGCTGGCTACGGTACCGTGTTTGTTTGGCCGTGTTTGAGTCGAGTGATTGGGTGTGCTCATTTGCATTTATCCAAAGGGGTTGGAGACCGCTTGTAGCTCAAAGATGGCTGGCTGTCGCCTATCACCCATCGCTAGTATTCTCCTTATGCATGTAGCAATTATTTCTGTGCGCTTGGTTTCTTCGCTCGTTCATCGGCGGTATGGAAGTTTTTGGGGTTTCACTCTACGTAGGTATACATAGGTATGCATCAGCACACTTATCATACGCGTAGTGGAGCTTGGGCTTCACAGCATCATGCAACTCCCTCACGGGTTCATCGGGAGTCTTCCGCTCCGCCCCTGTCAGGACGCACCCACCCAGGAGGGATGGTAGAACCACGCGGTCCCACCAATCCCTCTGGGGAGCGCCCTCCATCCTCAGTTCAACACGCTTCCTCCCACCAACCCACTTTACAATGTAGCCGAACCTGAGCCTCATGTAGAGGTTTATGGGGGCGTTGAGCTGCCTATTAATTCGGAGCCCGCACTCTTTACACTCGAAAACTGCCCCATTCAGGTCTTTGTTCTCCCACCCACACCTGGAGCAGTAGGAGGATGAACCATAGGGGTCGAGCTCCTTCACCCCGGCCTCACCCAGCCTCCCCACAAGTATCTTCGTGATGGAGCGCCAGTCACTCCTCGAAATCCTCCGATTCCAGATACGCGAGCGTGTGAACATCCCCTGCTTTTTGAGCTCTTCGAGGCCCACTACACCTGCAACAGACTGGATCACACGCGCGATTTCGAGCTGGTGTTTTCCCGCACGGTTCCTCTCTCTCTTTGAGTACTTTGAAAGAACTCTTTTTGCTTTTTTCGAATGTGAAGCCTTCCTCTGCACACTACGCCTCTTCTCGAAGGATGAGATGTGCACCGATGCCAGCTTCTTGGTGTCTATCCGAATCCACCCTGTTTCAGGCGAGTAGCCATCAAAGGAGAGGAGGTTGAAGTCCCACGCCACACTGGGTTCGCTGTTTTGAGCGTCATCCCCGTAGTGCACTGGTAGGTGCACCTTTTCGGGTGTGATTATGGGTTCACCCAGACCCGCTGAGGACACTTCCTTAGGTAGAGGAAAGTATCTCTTCGAGAGGTCTATGTGCACGTACTCATCTGGTTTAATGGTTACCCTGAGTTTTTCACCCTCAAGCTTTATGAGTGTTTGCTTGGCTCTTACAAATAGCCTTTTCGCGGTGGGCCTCCTCCTCTTTCTTTCTCCTTTAACATAGTTTTTCCTCCAAGACTTGAGTATTGAGTAGCCTGTTTTTATGGCGGAGTCAACCCAGTGCGCCGCGTAGGGCCAGTCCACGAGGAGGCTGTCCCTGAGCTTCTTCTTATACTCTTTGCTGTGGATGTCCACCTTGTACTTGGGTAGGAGCCTCCACTGCTTCTTTCCTGGTAGCTTCCTTTTTTTCCACTCTATATGGCTCCAGAGCTCTTCGAGTATTTGGTTGACCACGTCCCTGTGCGCTAGAAGCAGTGGTAAGAGCTCCTCTCCGAGCTCATGCTCTAGCGAATAGCTTCTCAGCACACTGAACACCCTGTGATCCTTTATGAGCGCACACCCGCTCACACACAGATATATTTCATAAACCGATATAAACCCTTATAATCTGAAACTGCTGACAACGGCGTAGCCTGTGCTTGTATCTAGCCTTATGCCCTAAGCTACTAGTGATGTGCCCACATGTCTGAATCCGTGTGGGTGGATTTGTTTGTGTGTTTTTGTGCTGTGTTGAATAATTATTTATAGCGCGGCTGTCAATTCCTTGCTTATGAACCCAAAAGGAAAAGACAGCCGCAATAATAATGGCAAAAGATGGGGTAATAGGTTTATCGACAAAAGGAACTGGAAAATTTACAATGAAGAGCTTGTAGTTAGGGGTGAGTTTTTGCTGCCGATAGATATGTTTGACAACTGGTATGAAGAATTGGATAAGATGAATGAGGGCAAGAAAGGTAGGCCTTATGAATTTCCTGAATCTTTCATTAAAATCCAGGCTGTATGGCACCAGCAGTGGGTTGATTATAGGGGACTTGAGGGTATAGCAAGCTCGCTGGAAAGGTTGTGCTTGATACCCTACCATGATGATTACACAACAATATGGCACAGAGTACACGGCATGAGGCCTGAAATAAAGCTACTAACCTACGAAGTTGAAGCGGGCTCAGACGGAACTGGATTCAAGACTGGCAACGCTGGGGAGTACAGGACTTATGTTTATGGAAATTTAAGAAGAAAGTACGTTAAGGTAATAATAACTGAGGATGTGAGGACTAAGAAGCTGCTGGCGGTTGATGTAAAGATCGGCGAAGTATCCGAGCCAAAGGTTGCTGCAAAGCACATAGAGCTGTTAAAAGAGAAGGGGATAAAGCTGAAGAAGTTCTACGGTGATGGTGCATACGATACAAACGAAATATTCAATGTAATTGGCGATGCAGAGTCAGCTATAAAGATAAGGAAGAACGCTACAACTTATCGTTGTAGGGGTAGCATGAGGAGAAGACAGGAAGTAAGTTAGGGAGTACATGAAGCTAGGTTATAAAAAATGGGCAAAGAGGGTTAAGTATGGTCTTAGGTGGGCTATCGAAGGGATATTCTCATCTATAAAGAGGAAGTTTGGAGAAGACCTTAGGGCGAGAAGTGTAATTGGTTTGCTAGCGGAAGCTATGCAGAAAGTTTGGGCATATGATGTAATGGTCAGCTATGCTAAGAACGCAATGCTAATGGCATGATCAATTAAAGCCTATTGGTTAAGATAAAAAAGAATTATTCAACACAGCAGTGTTTTTGGATTGGTTTAAATACTACTTGGTTTAAAGTTTTATTATGCCTGAGAAGGTTACGTCGATAAAGGTTGACTCGGAGCTTTGGAGGGCGGCGAAGCTTCTTGCGGTGCGTAGGGGGGTCACCTTGAAGGCTATGATTGAATCCCTGCTTATGGCGGAGGTCGAATCGGACTTGTCTGATGGAGATGAGTTACATGTCTCTGAGAAGGAGTTGAAGGAGTTGTTAGAGAGAAGGAAGAGGGGGGAGCCACCCTTCATGATCCTTTCCGAGAAGAGCGCCGTGGAATTAGTAAGGGAGGGGAGAGGGGAGTAGTGGTCACTGAGTGGTGGTGGGAAGCTAGGGTGTGTCCAACACGGTGACGCGGAGGCTTTATGTGGATACGAGTGTGATTGTTGCAAGATATAAGCCGCGTGACGGACTGTACAACTCCGCAGAGAGCCTCTTCAACCAGGATGGAATCCACTTTTTTGTTTCGCCGCTCACGTTGGTAGAGCTGTACGCTGTTCTCTCTAGGGTCCGAGACCAGATTCACACACCCGTCTCGCCTTTCCCTTCAATGAACACTCTTGTAGCTTTAATCATACAAGAATGTAAACTGCGTGTGATCACCGGGACCAATCCGGGGGTAAAGGCGCTTGGGGCATAAGGCTTAGGGTATCACCAGAATACTTCCTTTCGATGAGGCTCGCCCAACAACTTCAGCTGAGAGCGCTCGACTTAATTCACCTCGCCTATGCCTCGCTTGCGAGGGCTGGGTACGGTGTGAGCGGATTCGTGACGGGGGATAAGGAGATACTTAGCAAATCAAGTTTAATTCGTAAGACCTTAAAGCTTGAAGCGTTACACCCGGGTCAGGTGACGCATACACAGTGAGCGCACCGTTAGTTTTGAGGTCCAGAAATCGTTCAACGGTATAGGTTCCACGCTTGGATTCCGTTTTTATGAGTTTTGAGCTTTAGCTGATAGCTGGGGTGGGCGAAGAGCTTTTCAAGTCGAGGAATTAGTTCAAGCGGTTTATTGCTGAAAAATGTAATTAACAGTCAAGGACTTAGCACCGCAACATTTCTGCATCTCGCGAAAGCTCTTGGTGTGAACATTCAAAGCGTGTATTGCTTTTTTGGTATTTGATACCTGTTTCTTTTAGGAAACACTTTTATGGTTCCATGTGTTTCCTTTGTGTTATGGAGAACCTTTTTAGACAGGTTGTGTCTGAGTGGCTTGTCTCTAATCCTCCTAGATTGGTGCGAAGAGATGAGCGCTACTATTTGGGTGAAAGCGCGTATGCGGTCATAGGACCGCGCAGGGCTGGTAAAACCTTCTTTATGTTTCAAATAGCTTCGGACTTGCTGGACGCTGGCTGGGATAGGCGTAGCGTTCTTTACATAAACTTTGAAGATGTGAGGTTTAGCGCGCTCAAACCAGAGCACTTCGGCGGGTTTCTCAAAGTGATACACGAGTATGGGAGGGAAAGGGATGGAAAAATCGTTTTGCTTTTAGATGAGGTTCAAAACATTCCGAGTTGGGGGAAATGGGTTCGCTCACTGCTAGACAGGAGAAAATATCATGTTGTGTTGTCAGGCTCTTCTTCAAAGGTGGGTGTGCGAGAAATACCCACGGAGCTTAGAGGTAGGTATCTCGATAAACTTTTGCTGCCTTTTTCGTTTAAAGAGTTTTTGAAGTTTAAGGGTTTAAATCCGCGGTACTATGAGGCGCCAGAAGTGGGGGGGCAGGTGCTTTCAGCCTTGCGGGAGTATATGCAAAGTGGTGGATTTCCTGAAGTGGTGCTCAACCCCGAAAGGGCGAGCGCGCTTATAGACTCCTACAGGCAGACGGTGGTGTACCGCGACGTGATTGAAAGGCACAAAATAAGGGATGCCGCGTCTCTTGAACTATTCATGGATCTACTCGGTGAGAATTTCGGAAAACAATTTTCGATCACGAAGATTACGAACTACTTTGGAAGCTTGGGTTTAAAGAAAAGTAAGAAAACCATCGCGAACTATTTGAAGGCACTCGAAGACGCTTTCTATGTGATTAGCGTCAAGAGGTTTGGTTACAACAAAAGGGAAGTGTTACAGCAACCTAGCAAGGTTTACCCTATAGATGTGGGCTATTTTGTGCGAGACGAGATCGGTCAAAAGATGGAGGCTTTGGTTGCGGTAACTCTCTTTAAGTGTGCAAGAGAACACAATCTTGAAATACACTATTTAAACACTGAGGAAGGTGAGGTGGATTTTGTGGTTTCTGAAAAAACCCGAGTGAAAGAGTTGCTTCAGGTGACGTATACTTCCTCTATGAGTGACATACAAAAAAGGGAAATCAAAAGCGTTGTAGACGCGAGTTTGCTGCTAAAGCCAGGTAAAGTCACAATCGTGACTTGGGACTTGGAGGACGAAGTTAAAAACAATGTCAAAATACGTTTTGTGCCGTTGTGGAAGTGGTTGCTCGGTCAATCGGAAAGCAGATAATATCGAGTTGGCAATAAGTTATGGAAATAAGTAGAACCGTAATCGGAAAGCAAACAAATCGGTTGTTGTTGGCAGAACAAAACTTAATACCGTGTTATTAGATTCACACAGAGTTTGAAGGACTATCACATCTGACAACGTGGTTCGAGCTTTGAAAACCATGTTGATCAGACACTTGAAGTCCTTTTGATTCTTGGTTACTAAGTGAAACAAGGGATTTCTATAACATTCAACAAAATCTTTGAACTCCTCCTATTCTTTGTGGCGCGGTACGATGTGGGTGGCAAGTATGAACGCTTATCTGGACATCGTTGCACGAACATTTTAAGTCGGTCCGTTAAGCTTGAGTGTTAAAAAAGAATGTGACCTTTTGCTTTTGGAAGATTTGGATAAAATCCAAAATGGCGAGACAAAGAGCGAGCTGAGGCTCTACGACTGCTCGTCCTCCGAGCTGAGAGGGGTGTTGTAGTGGAGGTTCGAGGAGAGTGGGAAAGGTGTGCTCGCCGTCCCAGCGTATAACGCCTCCCACGAGTGTTTCTGGTGTGCGGGGTCAACAAGGATTTGATGCTTGAAGAACGAGTCTTCCGCTGTCCCCACTGTGGTTTCACTTTGGACGGGGATCTCAACGCTTGACTGGTGCCCTTAAAAAGGCAGGGTGGATGCCCCCCTTACCGCTAGGTGTGCCGTGGAGTTCCACCTTCTGGGGCGGGGTAGTTGGACTAAGAGAGTGTGCGCACTAGCATGGGCACGTTTTTGGAAAAGCTTCGGCCGTGCCTCAGATCCCTCGGGGAGTAGGGGGGGTGTGAGGATCGCGGTCGAGCCGCTATGCAGGTATGATACACACCTCATCAACACGGTTGACCAAGGCGTTGAGCTCATCCAACAGATTGAACATGAAAACGTTGGGCTGCTTCTAGACACCTTTCACATGAATATCGAAGAGAAATCGCTGGGGGACGCCGTCAAAAGAGCGGGCGACCTACTTTTCCACCTGCAGGTGTGCGAAAACGATCGTGGTCCACCCGGAAGCGGGCACATCAACTGGGATGAACTAGCGCTTTCACTTTCCCATACGAACTATGATGGGTGGATATCGCTTGAGTCCTTCACGCCCTACTTCGAAGGATTTTCCGAAATGATGCACAGCTTTCGCCCACTTGCGAAAACTCAGGACGAATTCGCTAGGAGTTCGCTAAACTATCTAAAAGAAAAATTTTTGACTAGAGCATGATGGTGTGCGAGTGAGGCTTAGCGTTGTGGTGGGTTCCACAAGGCGAATCGGTGCTTCGCACGGCGCCCACCACCCAAGGGATGTACCCACATCCTTTAGGGATTCAAGTGTTTTGCGGGGGGATAAGAAGAGGTCCTATCTTGGGGCTCGAGGCTGTGGTGGTTGTCCTCTCTATGCTTTTGGTTTAAGCCACCCACCCGCACATGTGTAGAAGAACCTTGAAGTTTCTCAGGCTGCTCTCAGTCGGTGGGAGCCCGTCTCTGAGCTGAGTGTGTTAGAAGGAGTGGATGTCGAGGAAGGTTTTCGGAAGCAAGGCTAGAGTTTGGGGTGAGCCACGCGCGGGAGCACTTCGTCATAGCCGTGGACAAGAGTGTGGTGAAGTATGGTGGTAGGAGTCGACCCATCTACGTCTGTGTGGCTGCTGTGGACGCTGAAACTAGACACCCAATGTTGTTCGAGGCTTCACTCACCGACGAGGACCACGGGCAGCCCCCCAGGTTTCCCCAGAGGCTGAGAAGAATGTGTCTCCGTTAGTAACCCCGTGATCCTCACAGATCGTGGACCCTGGTACCGCTACTCGGTTAGGAGGGTTGTCCGGTCTTTGAGACACCAAAAGACTCTACAGGGTTTCTTAGCCCAAAGGTTTTGTACGCGTGGCTTTTGAACCTGGCTCTTCCGACCGCTTCCCGCTACCATGGTGCGCGGCCTATTGTAATCACAGGGTCACAGAGGCACCTCTTTCTCAGCTTCCGTAGGAACCTGAACGCGTCTGCGTTGTAGCGTGAGTGAAACATCAAACCAAACGGGTTGTCTAGTATACGCGTCAACACCAACCTGCACGTATAGTGGTTGGCCACCACACTCCACCACTGACTCATCCACTGCGGTAACCGAGTATTCGCGGGGTCTAGGGTGGAAGCTAGTTTCGTCTCAACATTCCTCGTCCACTCTTCGATGCTCGACTCGAGATGGGTTCAGAGAGTAGACTAAAGAAGCTTGAGGCCTTTCTAAGACTTAAACTAAAGGCGTTGGGGAGCACAGCCGTCATCTTAAGCTTGTGAGAACCTCTTCTTGTTTCTTACAAATTTGGATTCTTGTAGAAGACGAGTGTGTCCATGTGCGGGTTGCACGGATCTCCAGCAATCTGCCTCGTGTAGTCTCGTCGTGTTTAAGCCTTTTAATGGTTTCAAAACTTTTAAGGCGGTGGTCACTGTAACTCGAAACCTTAGGTTGAACCTCTGGGTAATTATCAGGGGTATCCGCGCTTCGCGTAGCAGGGGATTCGCGTCTGCGTGTGGAGGTGGCGGGGCCACCGTGACCCGTGAAGGGGATCGAGCCCGGTGGGGAGGCAGGAAGCCCCGTCCGCTTCGTGAGGGCGTGGTAGCTCACTAAATCTCCACTGGTAAAATTGGGGATGGGTTGGGTGTGTTTCCCGTGTGTTTGAGGGCTTTAGAGGCTCCTTAGGGCTTCTGCTGGTTGGAGTCTAGAGGCCCTCCAAGCTGGGATAACTCCCGCTAGAGCGGATATCCCCACTGCGAGTCCGATGCCCAATAATATGAGGGGTGGTGTTATGGCTGGTGTTACCCGCAGGGAGGTAGTTGGACCACCACCAAACGTTGCGCTCCCCATACCGCCGGGCGCTCCCGCGCGTGTGAACCGACCGACACCCGCCGCGGTGAACCCTCTGACCGCGAATAGTGAAGTGAGAAAATATGAGATGATACTTCCCACACTCACGCCCACCACTCCTCCAATCAGGCCTATCATGATGGCTTCAAATAGGAACATGGTCATTATGGTTCTACCCGTGTATCCGAGCGCCTTGAGTATGCCAATCTCCTTTGTGCGCTCTGTTACAGAAGTGAACATTGTGGTCATGATGCCTGTAAAGGCAACTATAAGTGAGATTCCGCCGATGGAGGCAAGGAGGGAGCCGAAGCTTCCGATCACTGATGTTATTGTGTCCACGACTGAGCTTACAGTTAGTACGCGATAATTTGATCCTAGGAGGCTTTCAACATCGTTCTGCACTTGGGCTACCGCCTGAATACTCTTTGCCACAATCATCACGCCCGAATAGTCACCTGATTGGGTAAGCGCTTCGCCTTCTTGGAGTGGTACAACAAGCCCTTCGTCTGGGTCTATAAAGAAGCTCTGACCAAATTCTGCATAGATCCCCGCGACAACGAAGGACACTTGCCTTGTGGATGATGAGGAAGGGCTTTCTCCGAATCCTCCGAATCCTCCGAATCCTCCGCCAGAAGCAATACTCAAAGTAATGACTTGGTTGACGCTTATATTGGGTGCCCCCGGAATGTTAGGGTGGGCCACATAGTAGCCTACATCCGCTGCGTTCAGCTCGTCCCCGGTGGGTGTGCTCCCCGTTTGGAGGGTTAATCCAGGGAGGATGTAGCGTAGGTCGGCGATGTTGAGCGCCACTATCTGCACACTCTGCGTTTGACCAGCCACTTTGATGGTTCCGCTGAGCAGGTAGAATGGTACAACCACGCTCACGTTGGGGATCCGCTCTATTTGTGGAAGGGTTAGCTGGGTGATTGTGGCGCCCCTACCGGCGGGTGTTACCACTATTGTTGTGGCGCCCAGCGTGTTGAGTTCGGAGGTAATCGAACTACTGAATCCTTGGGTTGCACCCAGTAGGGCTACTATTGTAGCGGGTCCGATCACGACTCCGATTATTGTGAGGATGGCTCTCAGTTTCCTATCGGTGAGGGCGCGGAAGGCATACCTTACTAGGTCTGGAAGTCGCATCCGGGTCACCCTACCCCGATGTTCTAGCTCTTCGAACGTAGATCACTAATACAACCACCCCGACGCCCACGATAACTAGGATGAGGAGTGGTCCAATTACTGAAGGTGTCGAGCCGCTCTCGGTCGCCACTGTGGGCGGCGTGAATGTGGGTGGTAGATCTACACTCGTGTTCGGCTGGCTTACTATAAACGCTTGGCCATAGTCGTTGATATAACTTAGGCTTACCCCCAACACGGCTTTAGTTGGATGCCCAGTGTAGTTCAGGGTTAGGCTGAAGGGTGTTGGGCTGTCGGGGGCCACTTGGCCCACATACGTGGAGGTGTTGCTCATGACGCCTTGCTGGGTGTAGAGTGTGGCGTAAACGTAGAGGTAGTTCGCGTTTGCATTACCTTCATTAATAAGTGTTCCAGTAACCGTGAGCGAGCCAGGCGTGGTTGCCACTTGGAGACCCTGAACAATCATGTTCACCCTGCCCACCACGATGAAACCTGGCTCGAAGAGCTGGGTGGCGGTCTCGCCCGATTCTTCTTGGTAGGTTAAGCTGAGCTGAGCTGTGTACGCTCCCTCCCCCACACTTGGCCCCGCTGCGACTTCCACGTTTAAGGATGCGCTCTGATTGGGTGCTAACTCATCCGCCACCGAGCCCGTTGTTGTGAGTGCGGCGAGCCCCGAACTGGAGGGAAGGCTTATTGTGTACTCAACGTTGTACACAGGCTGTTGACCCATATTTACAACGCTAAACGTGATGTTCGAGACTGAGCCAACCCACACATCCACGTTGTCTTCTTGCACTACGAGTGGGCTCAGGGGGCTGTACACCTCGACTGCTACGGGTAGGTTGCCGCTTATAAGGAGGCCGCTTGGTGTATAATACGAGACCCCCACCTCCACTTGGTAGGCTCCTTGGTAGGCGTTGGGCTCTGAGCCAAGGCTGACCCTATAGGTGAGTGATTGACTAGGGGGAAGCGTTAACCCATCGGCATAGTAGGTTGAATTCGAAAGCACTAGCAGGCTTGGAGGTGCAGTAATACTCAGCGTTGGCGAATACACGCTCTGGTTACCCGTGTTGGTTAGCACTATGCTGAGGTTGGAAACCCCGCCGAGTGGGATCATGCTGCCATCCACGGACACGTAAAAGGGGAGGGGTTCTGGTGGTAGTACGCTCACACCCAGAAGAGCCTGAGCGCTGCCCTGATACCCGTAGGCGTTTGTGTAAGTTGCTTCAACATCGATGGCTAGCGGTAAATTTTGGGCGGAAGGGGACACATACACGATTGCTCCAACCGTCGTGGATTGATTTGACCCCAGGTAGCTGATCGGTGCGGGCTGGGTGACTACGCTCGCATACTGCGACTGTGTTGTGATTTGAACCTGTAAGTCGTAGGCTGAGCCGCTCCCATAGTTTAATATTGAGATGTTGAGCGGGTTCTCCCTACCCGCAGCTAGGCTGGGGGTTAGGGTGTGGAAGACCAGTTGAACGCTGCCTTGGATGCTGACAGTGGCGGCTGCGTCCTCGTAGTAATTCTGCGAAGTGTTGTTTGTGTTGGTGTGCCATGTGAGTGTGAGGGGCAGGGAGTATGTGCCTGGTTTAAGGGTTGGTGAGAGGTCGAGGAAGAATGTAACCGTAGCGGACTGATACCCTCCAACTTGGCTCAGCGTTGAAGATACGCTTTGGGATCCCTGGGTTGAGGTGAATCCTGCGGGGAGGCTGAGTGTGACCACGAGGTCCTGCGCCGTGTAACCCACTAAGCTCAGTAGGTCAATCGTGAGGGGGACGTCGCTTTCGCCTGGTGTGGGGAACTGGGGTGAACTCTGCGACCCCCAGCCAGCGTTCACAACCTGAAACGCGTTCTGGTATTGTGCGGCTTGGGCATTCGTGGATGCCGCCTGAGCAGCTAGGAGGATAAGTAGGGCTATGGTCAAAGCGAGAGCTAGAGCTGCCTTGTGCGCCGTCACGCCTCTTCGACCTCGACTATTTGGCCGTCCCGCATATGGACTATCCTCTCAGCATGCTTAGCTACGTCGGGGTTGTGTGTCACGACCACGAGCGTTTTACCCATCTCCTTGTTCAGTGAGTCCAAGATCTCTAATACTTGGTTTGTATCGCTTGTGGATAGGTTACCGGTTGGTTCATCTGCGAGGATTATGGGTGGATCACCTATCAGAGCTCGTGCTATCGCGACACGTTGCTGTTGGCCTCCCGAGAGTTCTAAGGCTTTACGATTGGCCTTTGATTTTATACCCAGCTCATCTAGTAGTCTTTCAGCCAGCATCCTCCTTTGCTTTGGGGGTACACCTCTTACAACAAGTGGCAGTTCGATGTTCTCTATGACACTCATGCGGTTGATGAGGTTGAACGACTGGAATACCATACCTATCTTCGTGTTCCTAATGTTTGCCAGTTGCGTGTTTGATGCCCGAGTTATGTCTGTGCCGTCAATGATTATTCGCCCTCGGCTGGGTCTGTCCATTGCGCCCATCAGGTTCAGAAGCGTGCTTTTACCCGAACCAGAGGGACCCATTATGGCAACATAGTCACCGCTCTCTACTCTGAGGTTAATATCCTTTACGGCAACCACTTCTGCCTCCGTCCCCGCGAGATATGTGCGTGTTACCCCCTCGAGCACCACCGCATCCTTGTCAGGTACCACTTGTTGTCACCTATTCTAGTAGACTTTACCTTCAGAGGTGGGTGCTGGCGGTCTAATGGTTACTAGACCCGCAAGACTGATTATTATACCCGCTATCCCCAAGGCGAGCCCCAAGTCTTCGAAGAGTATTGATGTTCGAAACGCTTGAAAACCCGCTCGCCTAGGGAATCTTGTGAACGAGCCTGAGGAACCCCCGGTAAAGGTGGTGTTGAAGTGGAATGTAGGCTGGGCACTGCGGCCTACGATGGCTGCTCTGATGATCGGGTTGAAGGTTACAAGAATGATTAATCCAGCGACGGCTGTGGCTAAACCCACGTACGCAACGAGTTTACTCATTATCGATCACCGATATATCGGTTATCGACAGATATATAAAGCTTTGCAATTGGTGATGATGTTATGGCTAGAGACCTGAATAACCAAGCGAAGTGCTCCCAGTCCGAAGACAAAGAGATTGTGAACGAAGCACGCAAGCTCTGGAAGGCCACAAGAATAGGGCATATAAAGCTTGGGCTGTTAAGATATCTCAGCCAGAAGGATGCTCATGGTTACGAGCTGATAAGGGAGCTCCAGGCGAGAACGGGGGGATTCCTCTCACCCGTAGCGGGAAGCGTCTACCCAATTCTCCGCGAATTCGAACTGAAGGGCTACATAACGGGAACCTGGAAGACAACGAAGGGGGGGAGAAAGGTTAAGGTGTACACCCTCACGCAGCGAGGCAAGAAGCTTCTCGAAACCCTGGACGAGTTGAGATGGGAGTTCATCAGCAGGAAAAGGCGTAGCTTGGAGAAGATTGTGCGCGAACTGAACATCGAATTCGAACCCCTCATACCGTCGGGTGGCGGGCGTATGAGGATGATGGGGTCTTGGTGGTTTATCAGCCTCATACAAGACGCCCTTAAGGAGAAAGACCCACAAAACAGGTTGAAGTTGCTGGGGGAGATAAACGAAATGTTAGATAGACGTATAAACCAGCTTACCAGCATCAGGAAAACCCTAGAAAGAATTATCCTCGACCAAAGCAGGCTCCCAAATACATAATTAAACAGGCTCTAAGCGTCTTTTAGACCGAGATCCCCGAATTGTGTAGCCCAAGCCCTGTCTAAATACAGTCCCAGATGAGAGCTTGTGTATTCCTCGCTATAGAATAATTCGCTCAACGCAGGCGTGTTTCACTAATAGCGACGTGCCTCAAGCTTTGTGACCCAAAGTGCGTGGCTGCAAAATAACAGGTCTCAGGGAGAAGAGCCGAGAATATCCTTTCATACTTAATGATTAGAGAATTTAGCCGACGAATGTGTTACAACCAGTTCCTCATCAAGGAGAAGTTATTCTGCTCGAAGGGTAATAGGATAGAGGTATTTCTTATGTGGACTTTGTTGATAAGAGGGTAACGAGAGGGTGGTGTCTCAGCACTCTATTGCGGATTTGGTTTAGTTCGGTGATGGTAGAATATTACAAATTATTCTACATGCAAAGGGTATCGCTATTGTCAGAAATGAAAATTGCCGTAAAATGTGCGTGTATAGGTGGTGGCTGTAAGGCTGTTTTAATACCTAGGTTGTTTGGTTTGGCATTCCAAACCTTTAAGTTAATCTTTGGATTAGTATTCCTGATATGGTGGGGTTAAGGGAGATCACTGAGGAGTATGTGGGGGGTCTACGTTTCGTTAGGGAGGTTCCTCGGGGGTTCAGGTTGAATCTGTCCACTCCGGATATAACGGTTGTGGTTGGACCGAGGAGGGTTGGGAAGACTTTCCTCATGCTTAAAGAGGTGATGTCGCTTCTGAGCTCGGGAGAGAATGCGGTCTACTTGTCTTTGGATGACCCCTTGTTCAGGGGTTTGGAGGCTAGGAAGCTCGCCGAGATGGTTAGGTCTGAGTATGTTGAGGGGAGGGTGTATCTTTTTCTCGATGAGGTTCAGGATTGGAGGGATTGGGACTTCAAGTTGCGGTGGCTGCATGATGTTAAAGACTTCAAGCTTGTGGTTTCTGGCTCTTCCTCCACCCTGTTCTCTTCCGAGATACCTAGTAGGCTGAGGGGTAGGGAGCTCACACAGATTGTTTACCCCTTCAGCCTCGGGGAACTAGCTTCCCCACTGGAGCGTGATTTTAGGGGGAGGGGTAAATTTATGAGGGCTCTCCACGAATACATGGTTTGGGGTGGGTTCCCTGAGCCTTGGGTCTACCGCTCGAGAGAGAAGTTGTTGGATGTGGTTGAAACGGTTTTCTACCGGGACGTCGTGGAGAGAAACAGGGTGAGAGATGTCGAGCAATTCAGGGTTGTGTTTGACTTTTTGCTCTCCAACTACTCTAACCCGATGACTTGGAATTCCATGAGGAAGTTGGTGAAGGCGGTGGGAGTCGACGTGGATGTAAAGACGATTATGAACTATGTTGAGTACATGAGGAGGGCGTTCCTTATATTCACCGTGAAGAGGTTTGACTACTCGGAGAGGAGGAGAGCCGTGTCTCCTAAGAAGGTTTACATCGTGGACTTGGGGATAGCCTCGCTTTACGATGGCAAAACAATAGCCGACTCACAAGGCAGCTTGGGGAGAAAGTTAGAGAACCTAGTATTCCTAGAGCTGATCCGGCGGTCATGGGAAGTGGACTACTATCTTCTAAAGGATGGAAGAGAGGTGGACTTCGTCGCTAGGAAGGGGGGTAGAAAGGCGCTTATAGAGGTCAGCTTGAACACGGAGCAAGAACACGTGGACAAGCTTAGAAGAGCAACCCAAGAGACTGGGATAAGAGAGGCTTACATCATCACGCTCGAAGGAGAGAGGAGAGACCTGGGGGACGGGGTGAAGGAGGCTCCCCTATTCGACTGGCTTCTATACGCAGCAGAGCCTCAATAGCTAAACATTTATAGTCTCAATAGTTATTCGACGTGTGAAAAGAACAAGAACTTCGCTTTTTGCACAACCGTGAATTCGCTGAGTTATTCGACGTGTGAAAAGAGTCGATGACTGGTTGAAACAGGCTGAGAAGGATTTGGAAAAGGCGGAGTATGCTCGGAGGGGCAAGTACTATGAATTGTGCTGTTCCCTATTTCAACAGTGTGCGGGGAAGGCGGTTAAGGCTCTCCTTCAGAGCAGTGGTGTCGAGGGGAGGGGGCACTCGGTCACCCACCTGCCCCAAGAAGCGCCAAACGAAATAGTTGAGTGTGCACTCTATCTTGACAGGCGATATGCTCCTCGAGGTATCCAGATGTGTACGACGAGGGCGACCCCTTTGAATATTATACTGAAAAGGATGCCGAGGAGTGTATAGGCTGCGCGACTAAAATACTCGGTTGGGTAAAGGGGAGATAAGATGAGGCTCGTGATCCTGTTCGGCTCGAGTAGGGGAGACTTCACTGAGGGGAGCGACTATGATGTGCTCGTGGTTGGTGATGAAATACCGAAGGATCCAAGGAGGATTCCGAGCGAGCTCTACATGAATGTCGTGAAAATGTTTCCAAAAGAAGTGGACCCGGTGTTCATGAACACCTCGGTGTTTATGAAAAAATTAATGGAGGGAAGCCCCTACATCCTCCAACTAATTGAAGAAGGAAGAGTAATAGAAAAGGACTGAGAGTTCTGGGGGAAGGTACTACAGGTATACTACAACATGAGGCCCTACTATGAGAGAAGAGGGAGGGAATGGGTGATAATCAAGCAGTAGGCCTGCTCCGATTGGCTCAGTCTCCAAGCCCGTCCCCTTAGTTCTTAACCTTGTCTAAACCTCCTACAAACACTAACTGGGAGCTCGACAGCCCGTTTTACGAATAGAGCTCTTACTTCAAGGCATTAAACCATCACAGATCACAGTTCCATCTCTACAAAGCTCCGAAACCTCCCGTTCACGGTAGACCAAACACTGTGTTGGGACGCCGTGGTCAGCGTTTCAAAATAGACAGGTTTATATAGATTTCTGGATTTGAACAATCCGGTTGTGCATGGGCAGTAGGGTGATAGCGAAGACCCAAGACCTCGGCTAAGGAAGAGAGGGAGGCGTACATGCACAGGAGGGGAGACTGAAGATGGAGGGCGCTCCCCACGATATGAGGCCTTCCCCGGCGACGTGGAAGGCGTGTGAGTGGGTGAGTGGGTGCGTCCTGACAGGGGCGGAGCGGAGTGGGGCCAATGAACCCGTGAGCTCCCTAAATGATGCGCTGAAGCCCAAGCTCCACTACGCGTACGACAGGTACAATGATATGTACCTACGCATACCTACTTAGAGTAAAACCCCACCATCATCCAATCTGGACACTATTGTCGCGGAGTCCAAAAATTTAGATTTGAGAGAAAAAGCTCGGGTTTAAGTTCGCAGGGGCTCTACTCGACGCGTTTGGGCTGAGCTTCATGGCTATCCGGAGTGTTCAATAGCCCAGTCTCGAAGTCGAGCGTGGTGTAGTGGGTGAAGGAGGTTGACGGAGAACTCAGCTTTAATACGTAGCAACGTGAACACGACCGCGGTCGACGGGGAGTGAGGGGTGACGGTAGACCCCTGAAGCTGGTCACAGTTAACTGGGGGCAGCCCGTCAGGTCTGGGGCCTCACAAGCACTACACAAAGCCCAGGTTCCTTGGCAGACAAAGAAGAGGATGGTGTTTTGAATCGGGTTATCCCCCAGAGTCCCCGCTACCGTCATGCTGTAATTCAAGTTCTGTTGAGTCTTTGACTACACCAAGGAAAAGGGGCTTCCACAACAAACTAATATAAGAAAAAATCTTAGACCTCTGGAACTAGTAGTGGTACACTAGCTGTTCACTTGACACTCTCCCAGAACATCATCTTCGAGGTGACGGATTTTGATCCACCGGGGGGAGTGAGTAGCCCGCTTACCAGTCCTCGATGAAAACCTATATATTATTTTTGGGAGTTCATTATTTGGAGTGATTTGAGTACCTCGATTAAGAAACGCTTCCTAGAGCTACTCGACAAAGATGAAGAATTCCGCTTAGCTGTAGCCGCCAAACTCGGACTTCTCGACAAATTAAACAGCCTACAACAAAGCGTGGACAATTTGGCGGCAGAGGTTAAGGCCCTAAGAGAGGGCCAAGAAAAGCTATGGCAAAGTGTAGAAAAGCTATGGCAGAACGTGGAAAAGCTATGGCAGGAAGTTAAGACTCTGAGAGAGGGCCAGGAGAAGCTATGGCAGAACGTGGAAAAGCTATGGCAGGAAGTTAAGACTCTGAGAGAGGGCCAGGAGAAGCTATGGCAGGAAGTTAAGACTCTGAGAGAGGGCCAGGAGAAGCTATGGCAGAACGTGGAAAAGCTATGGCAGGAAGTTAAGACTCTGAGAGAGGGCCAAGAAGACATCGTTAGAGAACAGCGGAGGATGAGTCGCGCTATCAGTGACATTGGGACTACACTTGAAAGGTTGACTTTAAGTCTTGAGGATGAGGCCTCAGAGGTTGTGGGTTTTAATCTACGCGGCAAGCTTGGAGTCGACTTTAAGTTTACGCGGATATTCGCCGACTCCAAGGAGGTTGACCTCTACGCTTCACAGGGAGACGTGTGGGTGATTGTTGAGGCGGCCACAAGGCTTGGGGTAAAACTTGTTAACGAGGTAAACAGGAAAGCGGACATAATAAGACACCGGAAACCAGAGCTTGTAAAGCCACGCTTCATCAAAGCGGTGTACACACTTGTCCCCCTAAATGACGCAGTCGAGGAAGCCAAAAAACAAGGTGTCTGGGTGTTGACGTGGAAAGAGGAGCTAACTCCACTAGTGATCCACACAACCAACACCTCAAACCTCCCAACGTAAAGAAATGAATACTTACCCAGAAATTTTGAGTAGGTGGTTAACCAAAGCTTCTATCCATATTCCCCTCCCCCTCTAACTTCCGTATGGAGCCATCAAGCTTCTAGTCGTCGGCAAGGAATGAGCACACCACATCACTCGGCTCAAACACGGTCAAACACAACACCACGACACACAGTATCTATAGGGTTCTATACACACTCAGCCTTTTTCATACCTATATTCACGCCTTTGGAGTCCCTGTAGGCGGAGTTTTTGAAAGTTTGGTTTGTGGTACATCGTATTAATCAACCTCTTAGTTAAACGTTTATTGGTATTAAACGAATTATTTTTATAAGCTGGGAGGTTAAGGCTCATGATAAGGGTCTGATTGTTTTATGAGCAGGGTTGAGGAGGGCGCTAGGTATAAAGCGAGGCTTAATCCTTGAGGCATAGTGTGAAGGGGACAGAATAGTCCTCAAACCCAAACCCACACTTCTAGAGTTTTACGCCTCAGATGAAAAAGTAAGGGCGGCTAGGTAGGGTGCGCTATGCTTTGCTTAAGTGTTGAATAAGGTCAGCGCCTATCCGCACAGAGTTAGATCCACTGCCTATATGGGGTGGGTCTTTGTGTAAAGATGGTTTCTATGGCTGGGATCGGGATGGTTCAAGTGTCGATATGGTCGGCTTGCCAAGACCTTGGGAGGGAGTTCACCGCCTCCGTTACTGGTTGGGTCAATATGTGGGGGAATTCAGCTGGCGCCCTCGGCCCATTGTTCACAGCCTTCTTAGTGGGCTTTGGTCATAGCTTCACTTCTGCGGTGACCATTGTTGGATTGTCAGGCATCGCAGGAATAGTGCTCTGGTTGTTTGTCAACCCACAAAACCATTAATAAAGGAGACGAGTACAGAGGCAATGGGGGGAGCTTTTAGTGGGAGACCAAACCCTTAGAATTGCCTGCACCCAAGTGGTGTCGGAGAGAAGTAAGGAGGAGAACCTCTTAAAAATTGAGAGGTTCGCGAAGAAGGCGAAAAGCTATGGAGCGAGGATGGTTGTGTTCCCGGAAGTATTCATGTGTTATTTTACGCCTGATGAGCCGTTAGAGGAGCGGGCTAAGCAGGCGGAGGGGTTAAGCGGCCACTTTGTGAAGTCGGTATCTAGGATATCAAAGGAGCAGGGCGTATCCATAACTGTTGGGATGCATGAAACGGTCGAGGCTAGTTTGAAGACGTATAACACAACTATAACCACTGATGAGAACGGTGAGATAATAAATGTGTATAGGAAGACGCATCTATACGATGCGTTTAACTATAAAGAGTCGGCTTTTAATCAACCGTCGAACAACCCGTTCAAGGTGTTCGATTTTGACGGGTTCAAGGTGGGTGTCATGGTTTGCTATGAGGTGAGGTTCCCCGAGATCGCTAGGACACTCGCGTTGAAGGGTGCAGAGGTGATCCTGATACCCAGCGCGTGGGTAAAAGGGTACAACAAGGAGGATCACTGGTTGACGCTTGTTAAAGCTCGTGCGGTTGAGAACACAACCTACATCGCCACATCAAACCAAATCGGTAATATATACACGGGGATCACGAGCTTTGTGGATCCACTCGGCATAGTTCTACACCGGATGAATGAGACCGAGGGGGTCATACTCGGAGAAGTAAGCAGGGAGAGGTTAACCGAAGCCAGGATGACGCTTCCCGTACTATCCCAACGTAATAGTGCCTTATACGAACTGTAGCCACCAAATTATTGTTAGGGTTTCACTCTACGTAGGCGTACGTAGGTATGCATCAGCATACCTGTCGTACGCGTAGTGGAGCTTGGGCTTCACAGCTTCATGCAGACCCCTCACGGGTTCATCGGGGTCACTCCGCTCCGCCCCCTCGTGTCAGGACGCACCCACCCACAAGGCTTGGGAGCACCACGCGGTCCCACCAGGCCTTTTGGGAAGCGCCCTCCATCCTCAGTTCAACACGCTTCTTTCCACCAACCCACTTCTCTTTGTATCCGAACCTGAGCCTCATGTAGAGGTTTATTGCGGCGTTGAGCTGTCTATTGATTCGGAGCCCGCACCCACCACACACGAAGACGTCTGCCCCATTCAGGTCTCTGTTCTCCCACCCACACCTGGAGCAGTAGGAGGATGAACCATAGGGGTCGAGCTCCTTTACCCCGGCTTCACCCATCCTCCCTTCGAGTATTCTTGCGATACCCCGCCAGTCACTCCTCGAAATCCTGCGGTTCCAGATACGCGAGCGTGTGTGCATCCCCTGCTTTTTGAGCTCTTCGAGGCCCACGACTCCGGCCACCGACTGGATTACACGCGCGATTTCGAGCTGGTGTTTTCCCGCACGGTTTCTTTCTCGCTGAGAGTATTTGGTGAACACCCTCCTAGCCTTCTTGGATTTTGAAGCCTTCCTCTGCACACTACGCCTCTTCTCGAATGATGAGATGTGAATAGATGCCAGCTTCTTGGTGTCTATCCGAATCCACCCTGTTTCAGGTGAGTAGCCGTCCAGGGAGAGGAGGTTGAAGTCCCACGCAACGGCGGGTTTGCTGTTTTGAGTGTCTTCTTCGCAGTGTACTGGGAGGTGCACCTTTTCGGGTGTGATTACTGGCTCGCCGAGGCCGGCTGAGGACACCTCGCTTGGTAGCTTGAAGTATCTAGCTGAGAGGTCGAGGTACACGTGCTCACCGGGTTTAACTGTCACCCTGAGTTTTTCACCCTCAAGCTTTATGAGTGTTTGTTTGGCTCTGGCGAAGAGCCTCCTCGCTGTGGGCCTCCTCCTCTTTCTTTCTCCTTTAACATAGTTTTTTCTCCACGACTTAAAGATGGAGTACGCGGTCTTTATGGCTGAGTCCACCCAGTGCGCCGCGTAGGGCCACTCTTGGAGTAGGCTTTCCCTGAGCTCCTTCTTATACTCCTTGCTGTGGATGTCCACTTTATACTTGGGTAGGAGCCTCCACTGCTTCTTACCCTTCACCTTCCTCTTCTCCCACTCTAGGGCGCCCCAGAGTTCCTTGAGCACGCTGTTAACAGCGTCCCTGTACGCTAGAAGCAGCGGTTCAAGTTGTTCTCCACAATCATATTCAAGCGAATAGCTTCTCAGCACGCCTGTAACCCCATATAGCATAAATCCATTTAAACCTATCTATATTGAAACTGCTGACAACGGCTCAAACTAAAAACGCTACTAATAGGAGCGGTGACTTAGGGTTTGCACAAGCCGCTTACCACGTGGATTGATATGGTTAAAACATGAGTTATTCTCATAAAGCCGTATCGTTTACGGGCGATTTAGACGTTTGCTATTTGCTGATTAAAACACTAGTTATATTGGGTCAGTCATAGGACCTCTATTTTTGGTGATGTGTTTAAACATTTTTCGACTGTGAACCTTAAATTTGAATTGTGTTTTGACGAAAGGTATTTAGGTGGCACTATCTCACTCTATACTATGTTTAAATTGCCCCAATCTGAATATGAGGGAAGGATAGGTCGTCTTCGGGGACTTATGTCCAGTAAGGGTCTTGACGCGGTGTATATGAGTGGGCCTACTAATTTAAAGTATTTCTTAGGGTTTAATTATCTGCCAACTGAGAGGGCTGCAGCGATTATAGTGCCTAGGGAAGGTGAGATAACCTTTTTTGGGCCTATTATAGAAAAGGATCACCTGCCCTATCAGACCAAGCTTATAACAAGGGTGTTCACCTACATGGATTATCCGGGTGAAGTACACCCCATGAAGCTGTTCGCTGGTTGGCTGGAGCAGATCGGGTTGACGGGTAAAAAGATCGGTGTGGACAACCCCGCTTTCTACAGTAGCCCTTACGGCTACAAGGGTCCACTCCTCTCTGAGCTCGTGCCCAACACGTCGTTTATCCCTGTGGGGGACGACCTCTACGAGATGCGCATCATCAAGTCTGAGAATGAGTTGTCGCTGATTAGGGAGAGTGTCAGGTGGGGGCATGTGGCCCATGAGTTACTACAGAAATATGTTGCGCCTGGTGTGTACGACTTTGAGGTGGCTGCGAGAGCATCCCTGGAAGCGTCGGTGAAAATGAAGCGTGAGCTTGGCCCAGAGTTTAAGGCGACCACCGCGAGCCCCCTAATAGCCCACGCTGGGATAAGGGGCCAAGTGGGCGAAGCGTCAGCCTTCCCCCACGCCTTAAGCATAGAGCGCCCAATAAGGAAGGGGGATATAATAGGGACGGGTGCGAGCGCGGATGTGGGGGGATACCACAGTGAGTTGGAACGCAACCTATTCATGGGGGAGCCAAGCGAGAAGGTGCGTAAATATCATGAGATAGCGCTCAAAATGCAGGAGGCGGCCTTCCAAGCTTTGAAGCCGGGTGCGAAGTGCTCTGACGCTGATAAGGCTTCCTATAGGGTTGCTAAGGAGTATGGTGTGACAGATTTCCTCCGCCACCACTCCGGTCACGGGATGGGTCTTGAGGGCCATGAGCCACCCTTCCTAGATGTGGGTGAGCAAACGGTGCTAAAGCCGGGGATGGTGTTCAGCTGTGAGCCAGGCATATACATCCCGGGGCTGGGTGGGTTTAGACATTCGGACACCATAATAATAACCGAGGACTCAGCGGAATGGGTTAATAAGTATCCACGGGACACCGACTCACTGGTCGTTAAGTGCTGAAGTGGGTGGTGTGGATGGGGCTGGCCACCTACGCCGCTAGGAGGGCGGTAACCAGCGTGATACTCTTCTTCGTATCGGTGAGTATAGCTTTTTTTATATTCCGCCTACTGGGCAACCCGGTGGCAATCATGGTTGGCCCCGGCCTCCCACCTGGGGCGGCTCAGGTGTTAACAGCTGAGTTCGGGTTGAATAAACCCCTCTGGCTCCAATTCGTACTCTTCTGGAGGAACTTTTTCCATGGGAACTTGGGTGATTCGTTCGTCTATACTGGTACACCCGTGCTCCAAGTTATATTCCCAACCAGGTTTATTAACACGGTTGTGTTGATGGGTAGCGGTATGCTCCTCTCCTACTTGGTGAGCATACCGCTTGGTTTGCTGGCTGGTAGAAGGTACGGCTCTATGCTTGACAGGGGTTTCAGCGGGTTGAGCGTGGTTTTGATCTCTCTCCCAGCCTTCTGGCTCGCGCTGATAATCCTCCTCGTGTTGGGCTTCTACTTGGGGTGGATACCTCTGGGGGGCACGGTGACGCTGAATAGGACCTTCAGCTCTTGGTGGTCTTATGCTGCTAACTATATGCATCACCTGATTGGGCCTATGATTTCCATAGCTGTCTTCTTCTTTGGTTCTAACTTCCTTATAACCCGTGCCTCTTCGGCCAATGTTTTAAGGGAGAACTTCATTAGGACGTTTGAGGCTGCGGGTGTGGGTGAAGGAACAATCGTTTTCAGGCACGGCCTCAGGAACGCTATTTTACCGGAGCTATCGTTCATGGCGGTGCAGATGTCCTTTCTAGTCGCTGGAGCCATATTCACGGAATCCGTTTTTTCATGGGATGGTATGGGCTCCCTTATATATCTCGCGGTTCAAAACTCCGACTATCCAGTGCTTCAGGCAACGTTTATCTTTATAGCGATAGTTGTCATCGCCTCGAACTATATAGCGGATATACTTTATGGGCTAATCGACCCGCGGGTGAGATACGATTAAAGCCTTCATGAGGCGTATGCTTCGAAGCCCCCCAGCGGTGGCTGGCTTCATCGGAACCCTATCCTTCACTGTACTCGCGATCTTCGGCCCGCTAATCGTGGGTCAACAGCAAATCCTCAACACGTACACCCCGTTTTCACCACCAAGCTTAGCTCACCCCTTCGGCACAGACTATGCTGGCCACGACATACTAAGCCTTTTAATCTATGGGACTCAGAGGTCGGTGTTGATAGGCTTCTTGGCGGGACTTTTCACGATGGTTATCGGCATCCTAGTGGGCTTGGTCGCGGGCTATCTTGGAGGGGTGTTGGAGGAGTTTCTGATGCGTGTCACCGACTTGTTCATAATTATGCCCAGCATAGTGCTCGCCATAATCTTGGTTTCTCTACTTGGGCCCTCGGATTATAACATCATCCTCGCGATAAGCCTGACGAGCTGGATGAGTGTTGCGAGGATAATCCGCTCGGACACCCTGACGCTCAAATCGAGGACGTTTGTTGAGGCGGCTAAGATTTCCGGTGCGAGGACGTTCTACGTATTGAGAAGACATATTCTACCAAATGAGGTGCATATGATTACGTCGAACACCCTGCTTGCGGTGGCTGGGGCGGTTGTGATTGAGGCGGGCTTGAATTTTCTTGGGATAGGTAACGTGAGTCAGGTGAGCTGGGGAATCGTCCTCTACCAGGCCGAGCTCAATGGAGCCGTTGTTACCGGGGCCTGGTGGGACATCGTGTTCCCAGGGCTATTTATAACACTGTTCGTACTCTCCGTGTCCCTTTTGGGAAGAGGGCTTGAGAGACTGCTCGACCCACGTGGAGGGGTTGGGGGTGTTAGGGCGAGATGAGTGAGGGCGATGTGCTCCTAGAGGTGCGGGACCTGTGCGTGGTATATGAGTCACTGGATGCTAGGATTAGAGCGGTTGACCACGTTGACCTAACGCTTAGAAGGGGTGAAACCCTGGCGCTCGTGGGTGAGTCTGGATGCGGTAAATCCACCCTTGGGAACGCGATCATCGGCATCCTACCAGCCAATGCTGAGGTTAGCGGGGAAATCTTGTTCGAGGGAGTCAATATTGTCTCCCTACCGAGAAAGCGGATGAGGAGGATTCGGTGGGAGAAGATTGCCATGGTCTTCCAGAACGCCCAGAACTCGCTCGACCCAACACTGAGGGTGGGCGACCAACTCGTCGAGGTGATTCTTGCGCACAGAAGTATTCCGCGCGTAGAAGCGCAGAGGAGGGTTAAGGAGCTATTCAGCCTGGTGGGTTTACCACCGGATTACTATAGGAGCTACCCCCATGAGTTAAGCGGGGGCAGCCGGCAGAGGGTTATAATCGCGATGGCGTTATTACTCAACCCACAGTTACTCATAGCCGACGAGCCCACAACTGGTCTCGATGTCTCGGTGCAGCTACAGATACTCAACCTACTCAAAGATATAAAGCAGAGATTCCAGATGTCGATGATATTTATAACCCATGATATAGCGGTGGCCAATTACGTGTCTGATAGGATGGCTGTAATGTACGCTGGGCAAATAGTTGAGGCGGCACCCTCTCAGGCGTTGCTAGCAAAACCACTTCACCCATACACCATAGCCCTAACCGAAAGTCTACTCACCCTGGATAGGAGGGTTAAAAAGCAGCCCATAGCTGGCTTCCCACCCGACCTATCGAAGACTATAACTGGGTGTAGGTTTGCTGAGAGATGCAGGTTTGCGGTTGACGAGTGCAGGAGGGAGGAGCCACCCATGGTGGATGTTGATGGTAGGGTATCAAAGTGTTTCTTCGCGGAGCAGATAAGTAATAAGGTGGTTGGATATGATTATCGCGGAGACTAGGGATGTCACGAAGAGGTTCACCCTGAGGACGGGTCTACGCGACTGGATAATGAGGCGTAGGATCATCCTCACCGCGCTGAGGAGTGTCTCCGTAACCATACCTGACAAGAAAATCATTGGCTTGGTGGGTGAAAGCGGCAGCGGTAAAACAACCCTTGGGAGAATACTCGGCGGCCTTGAGCCCCCAAGCGAGGGCACAGTTGAATTCATGGGTAGCGCTTTATACGGGGACCACTCGTCTCCCACAGGCAAAATTCAATTCGTGTTCCAGGACCCTTGGGCTGCTGTGAACCCTCGATTCACGCTTTCACAAATAGTCGAGGAGCCCCTGCTCCTACTCGGCTACAAACCCTCCGAGAGGGTCAGCCTAGCTAGGGAGGCGTTGAGCAGTGTGGGTCTACCGCAGGATGAGCAATTCTTGGGGAGGCATCCCTGGGAGCTGAGCGGGGGGCAGCTGCAGAGGGTGATCATTGCGAGGGCTGTGGTGAGTAGACCCGCACTTATAATCGCAGATGAACCCGCATCCATGCTGGACGTATCACTCAGGATAGGCGTTCTAAACCTGATTATGAGCCTAAGGGATAGCTATGGCACGAGCTTTTTCTTTATAACCCACGACCTAGCTCAGGCCATGTATGTTGCCGACTACCTGTACGTGCTCTACTTGGGTGAGATCATGGAGGAGGGACCCACCGAGTCTGTTCTGCGACAACCCCTGAACCCATATACGCTTTCCCTCGTGAAGTCGATACCCACGATTGGCTCTAAGAAGCTTGAGGCCATCAGGGGGGAGGTGCCCTCACCAATCAAGCTGCCAAGCGGGTGTGGGTTCAGTACTCGTTGCCCAATCGCCTCAACTGTGTGCAGAACGAGTCATCCGGAGCTAACAAAAAGAGGGGAGGATAGGAAGTCTAGGTGCCTTCTACAGTGAGCTAACGCCTGCGTAGAAGGGTTGCCGCGGCTGCACCGATTATTATCACCACTACGGCTATACCCACGTATAGGTAGGTGGAGTTGTTGTTAGTGGTGGGGGCACTTATGAATCCGTATTTTACGAGGAGCTGGTGTGCGAGGGTGGGGTTGTATGAATAGTTGGGTAGGTTGGGGTTGACTAATCCAGGATTCCACTGCTGGGTGACGAACACGTTCGGCATGGGGTAACCTCCTCCATATGCGTCTATAACAGCTGTCTTATTTATGGCGTAGGCGGTGGCCTGTCTAAAGTGGAGGTTGTTAGTGGGATACTCACGCAGGTTAAAGTATAGGTACATCATCCAGAGGTCGGGTGACTTGAGCACTTCAACACTGTTCGGATAGGAGTTCAGGGCGGCTGCGGCTAGGTTTGGAGGTGTGGCGTAGAGTTCAGCGTCGGCAACACCCTTCTCAATATCAAGCACCCTGACTGACTCCTGGTTAACCACCTCGATATCGAACCCTGAAAGCTTGGGTACACCCTTAAGCCAGTAGTGTGGGTTGGCCACGAGCTGTATGCTTTCACCCGGAACACGGGACTGGAACATGAATGGCCCACTACCGATTGGGTCGGGGTTGGGCCAACTCAGATTCTTATTGTACCATATGCTTTCGGGGACTATTGGGATGGTTGTCATGGCGCTGAGCAGCCCAGCGTATGGCTCGCTTAGGTGGAAAACCACAGTGTAGTTGCTAGGCGTGGTTATGTTATTAATCATATCCACAAAATCGTAGAATAGTGGTGCCTTATACTTGAGTATGAACTCATATGTGAACGCCACGTCCTGCGCGGTGAGTGGTTCACCGTTCTGGAAGGTGACGTTGTCCCTTAGATTTAGCGTGTAGGTTTTACCCCCGTTGGTGATAGAGTAGTTGGTCACAAGCCATGGGATTATTGAAAGGTTGGGTGCATATCTGAAGAGTGGGTCGTATATGAGTAAGGTGACGAATTCTCCCCTCACACTTGTCTGGGCAAATGGGTTAAGGTGCTCTAAATCCGCCGGGTAGGCTAGGGTGAACACGCCCCCAGATTGATTGTTGGCTGGGTGTAGATACATGGCGGACCAGGGGTTGAGCTGGGTGAATTCGCCCCCAGGCATCACGACGTATCCCTCGAAGGCCTTGCTCACGAGCTGGGTGTTTATATCGTTGTACAACCCGATCATGGGGAGTTGCTGGGCCACGATGTCCTCCATCTTATAGAGACCCTGAACGAACTGTGTATGGTTCGCGGCTTCAAGGGTCTGATTTGTGAGCTGGTCGAGTGTGGAGTTCTGGAAACCCGTGATGTCGTAGCCGTTTGGGTAATTGTTCCAGCTCTGGAACGCCTCAAACATAAGGCTGGGGAACGGGGCCGCGGAGTAGGCGTTGAGGTAGATGGTGAAGTTATGGTTCGTCTGAACCTCTGGGTATAGTTCAGCGGGTCCTTCCTCCAATAGCTGGACATTTAAACCCACAGCCTTAAGCTCATTGTACACCACCTGAGCAGCCTCATAGTCAGGTGGGAAGAAGTTGAGAGTCTTGATGGTGATCACAGGCGCACTAGTCTGGGCGTTTAGAGAGCCTATTAATCCTAGGGGTAAGAGTGCGGCAAAACCTAAAAGAACCGAGGCTAGCACTGCCAAAATATGTCTGCGTTTCATGGTTGAGATATATGTAAAATAATCCACCTTAAATACTTTTCGAAACTATCCCGGGATTATCCGATAAGAGATACACAATCAATCCTCTTCCTACATAATAATCCCAATTATTTGCTCTAATCAAAAAAATGTTTACTATCATAAACCACTGTGTGAGATACACGCCTTAGGCAGGTCTGCCATGAATATCTCAATTCGATTATCGCAGACTAACTGGTATCAAATATATGGGTTGACAGCCCTGTAAGCTACCCTGTCTCAGAGGGTTATGCTCCCTGCGTTAACACGAACCATCCCCTCCCAATCCGAAAACAAGGGAGTAGTGGTATAATGAGAAGCACCCTAGTGGTGATGCGGGGAGGAGGTGTTACAACCACGCCGCTATCACTACTAGTTAGTGAGGAAGAACACACGTGTTTATCCTGGTCATTGGAAGTGGGTAGCGACTCACTATATTTTGTGTTGATTGAAAACTTTCGAGCCTATTTTTATCTCCGTAGACCCCTAGTGGGTGGCACTCTGTTGAGGTGTTCGAGTTGGTCTGGAATCCCGTTGGACCCGGCTATCTCTTTGTAAACAAAGGCGGAGGGGTTCCAGAACAGACTCTTGTTTGTGTAGTCCACCCTTAATAATCCGAAGCGTGGGGTGAACCCCGATGCCCATTCGTAGTTGTCGGCTAATGACCAGTGCAGGTAGCCTTTCACGTCGGCTCCCCGTCTTAACGCCTGATAGACTTGGTAGATGTGGCTCACCAAGTAGTAGGGCCTCTGATAATCTGCTTCATCCGCTATCCCGTTCTCGGTCACGTAGAGAGGGAGCCCATATTTCTCCCGGTATTTCACGAGCACGTTCCCTAACCCCTCTGGGTAGAACTCCCATCCAAAATCGCTTGTAGGCCTCCCATCCGCGCTTAGCGAGTTCCTCTCACACGCATGACCGTAACCGCGCACCACCACGTATCCCTCCCCCGCCTTTCTCACGACAGACCTAGTATAGTAGTTGACCCCTATCCACTCCAGCCTACCCTTGAGGTCATCCCTGTAACCCCCCAGATCCCCGTTAACTATGGCTTCAAAGAACCTCCACCTATTGTCGAACTCAGCTTTTGACGCCACATCCGCGTCACCTGCGGTTAACCCCTGAAAGTCGGAGTTTGCGTATATGATGCCCACAGGCTTCTTATGAGTCTTTAACACATCGAAGGCCCTCGCATGTGCTTGAACCATATTATACATAGCCCTGCTCGAGTGTGCGAAGCTTAGATAGCCCGGTGGGAAACCGCTCTTGACACTAGTGTATCCGGCTCCCCACACAACGTTTGGCTCATTCATAGTTGAGTAGGCGTCAACGAGGTCGTCCAGCTTCCAGCTTATATATGCAGCGAACTTCGCGAACTCCACCACTGTTCTGGTTGATAGCCACCCAGTTCTCTCCGTTTTCTCACCCCTCCTAACCGCCACTGGGTCGTGGATCCAGAGTGGCAGAGGCCAGTGGTAGAGGTTCAAGACGAACTCTATCCCACGCCTCTTCAGGTCGGAGAAAATGGTTCTGTAGTGTTCGACCGCATCCTTGCTTGCGATGGCATCCATCTTCTCAAGCTGCGATTGGCTAACATCCACGTGGGTCACCATGTCCCCCCTCTGCTCGATGTCCACTTGCACATCAAGGGTGGGCTTAGGGAATACCCTGCTCCACTCCACCCCTATCCTAGCGATCTTTAGCTCCATCCTCTCCGCTGCATCATGGAACTCCCTGAACCTGTGCCAGTAGGCTGGACCATACTCTGGGAGGTCGCCGCTCACCACGCCAGCAGCTATATTCTCCTTGTCGTGAACCCATGCGAACCAGTCACTATTAGGGTCCTCACTACCCGGCAGACCCATCTCCGATTGGAAACCAGCCTGCGACCATCCAAATCTAATCCCCGGTAGGGAAATCATCAACTTGGATATTTATAACCCTTTTTAAATCTACCTGCCAACTTGAGGAGGGTGATGAGTGGTAGCCAACCGTGTTTGCCACCAGATGTGAAGGTGGTGGGGCCTCACCCAAGCTACGAGCACTTCTCCTCCATTATCATATAACCCTCGTGATCTCTTTTGGGGTTATGATGTGACCGTTTTCGCTGTTTCTCTCTAGGAACTCTATGTAGCTTTGGTCTATTGTTAGGAATTTAAGGTTGTTCGCTTGAGCGGTGCTGTAGAGTAGATTATCGATGTAGTCGCTGTGTCCTTTCTTGTAGAGTTCTACGGCTCGGATGAATGCGTCTGAAGGTATGGGTAGGTGTTTATAGCTAGCGTGGACTGATTCTATCCCCATCATCACTTTGCTGAGGTTCTCTGGTCTAGTTACCTTTAGTATTTTCCACATCGCCTCAAGTATACTGAGCTCGGAGTAGTACACCTCAAAACGCCTGAAATGAGGTATTGTATCCATTACCTCTTTCTCAACCTCGACGCCGAGCGCGGGTAGGATAAAACTTGTGTCAATGAGCACCTTCAATGCGCTTTTTCTGCTCAGCAACACTCCCCTCCTCCAACTCCTTGAGCGTGATCCTACAGAACTTTTCACCGTGAATCGAAAGCCATACGGCATCCATGAGGGGTGTCATGATTATCTTGTCGCCCTCTACATCAAGTTTCATTAGCGTGTTTTCACTTATCCCAAGCTCCTTAGCTATCTTCTTCGGAATAACAAGCGTTCTCTTCTTACCAATCCTAACCAGCAAATCAGAAACCACCAGATAAGTTAATTATTTCAGAATAATAAATCTATCCGAAAAATAATGACAATCGACGAAAACTAGTAATAATCCACTGCTGGGGCCCTCAACATGCCCAGTTTTTTGTCCCATCGGGGGATTCACGTTCCGATAAAACCTGCGAAAGGTGGTGGTTGGCTTTAGTGTTAGCTTTGGATTAGTGCTCAATCCTCATATCTTATTTGTGTTGAGTTATGCACTAATAGCTACCCTGCGTGTTGTGGTCTTAGGATATAGTTTTACTCGCCGTCAAGGGTATCAGCATACGTGTTTATAAGGTTTCCAAAACCTCACCCCTCACACGGTGGATCAAAATTTGTGTTTGACGCTGATTGCGCCCCACGTACGAATTTTGGGTCTACCGTTCAGGGCGGGGCAACATACTCCATCCGGGTGTTTAACTCTGCGGGGTTGAGGAGTTGGAAGTCCCCTTCCGCTCGGTGAGGGAGAAATAGCCCCCCTCCTCATAAAAGGTTTTTGTAGTTAATTATAAATAAGGTAAGGATGATGCGGCTTCGAGGTAGCAGCAAACAGTGGATGACCCAGGTAAACCTGGCGAGGACACGGAGTTCTACTACGCCAGTTGGTGCACGAAGCACAAGGATTGGGCTGGCTTCGCACTAAACTTCTTCGAATATTGCTGGCAAAAAGCAGACGACGATCTCGACGCGATGGCTACAACAATACATGAGCTCACCCACTTGGATAATGAGTTAACCTACTAGCCCCAATGAGTAGATTAAACGGTAATGAGGTGGAAGCATCGATAGTTCACCATTGAGCAAATCCCTAAGTAAGTGCAGGATCAACAGATAGTGTCCGGATAACGCTTATAGGGCGTGGGCACACAAATGTGGTGACTGTTGTCTGGGAGTTAGTGATAAAGAGAGGTATACCTTTTTAATACCAAATGGTTTAAATTCTGGTTTACGCATGCTTAAGTATGGGGAAGAAGAGTGATGTTGTGAGCGTCAAGGTCCCACGAGAAATAAAGAAGGAGATGGAGAAGCTTTCTGGGAAGATAAATTGGGCAGAGGAAATAAGGGGTTTTATTACGAATAGGATTCGACTTGTGCAGGCTGAGGAGAATGTGAAGAGACTCGAGGAGAGCATTTCAAAGCTACCAGAATTGCCCGAGGGAACGGTTTCAGGTTTGGTGAGAGAAGATCGTGACAGTCATTGATGCGAGCGCGCTTGCAGCGTTCTGTCTTCGTGAAAAGGGGTATGATAGGGTGCTTAGGGAGCTGAGAGTGCTCCCCACGACCGTGGAGCTTTGCGTGAAGGAGGCTTGTAACGCAATAGTGGTGGCCGCGCGCAGAGGCCTTATCGATAAGACTCAAGCAGCACTCTCATTCAAAGCACTAAAAGAAGCATCGCTCTATAATCTGAATTTTTACCCAGAGCTCGGCCTACTGGATAGCGCTTTTAATATAGCTATAACAAGCGGTGTGACGATATACGACGCGGTCTATATCGCTCTTGCACAGCAGACAGGTGACAAACTTCTTACACGTGACAGAAAACAAAAGGAAGCCGCTGACAGGCTTAAGATAAAAGCCGAGTTATTCTAGTCTCAGACGTACTAATGGACCTAGAATCATATCTCCAAATACCTTGATGGATTCACACCCCATTGGTATCGTTCTGACGCATATGGATACAGTGAGCTACCTCGCCTTCGCGGACGGGGTTTCCTTCTGCCCCTTAACCCCCGTTAAGATAAATTAAGCTCCAGCCTCGATGTCTATTTACCAAGTTCCTTGTTTTTCCTCTTCCCAGCCTAAAAGTTCGCCGTAGTCAGCGGTTTCAATATAGATAGGTTTATATAGATTTTCGGGCCTAAACATTAGGTTGTGCATGGGCAGTAGGGTGGTAGCATAGACCCAAGACCTTCATTGGTTGAGGAGTACATGCACACATAGCGGGGAGGAGGGGGAGACTGAGGATGGTCGGCGTTTCCCACGAGGCCTTTCCCGACGACGTGGAAGGCGTATGAGTGAGTGGGTGGGTACGTCGAGACAGGGGCGGAGCGGAGTGGGACCAGTGAACCCGTGAGGTCCCTATATGATGCGCTGAAGCCCAAGCTCCGCTACGCGTACGATAGATATGCTGATGCGTACCTACGTGCGCCTACGTAGAGCAAAACCCTGTGAGTTCCCCTCCCATTCAACGTGAAGACACCTCACACCACGTTAACATCCGCGAATTTCTTTCCGCAGAGAAGTAGGGCTGTCAGACCGGTTCTAACAGCCTCCTTACCCTCCCCCCTTATAATCGTCGAGTGACCCACTTCGACGCCTGGAACGTCTGTTATAGAGTTCTTTTCACCGCTCTCACCGTCAAATTTGATACCCAAGTCACGAGCTCTTAGGTGAGACACCATCAAAGTCCTCCTCGAGACTAGTCACCAAAGTTGTTAATAACGTTACCTCGTTATGAGATGAATCCGATATTCATCCTGTTTATAATGAGGAGTTTAATCAGATGGATAAACACATATCACCAAAGATGTGCTGGATTTTTGGGTGTGTTTGGCTCACTGATACCCGCGTTTGTGGTTTTGGATGATTTTTTCGATTGATGCTGTGGTTTCTAAAGCAAGCGTCAGGGCTCTCTGAGCTTCGTTTTGGGTTATCCCGCTCCGGTCATAGTCGGCCTTCTTCCTTAGAATATAGAGTTCCTCAAGCGCTTCTGCTTCCGTCGTGTGTCCTAGGTTGAGTAGTATGTGGACGAGCTTGTCATCCCGACGTGGTATAGGTGTGTTGAGTCCAGATAACATGTCTTCCACCGCCATCCTCGCGGCGAAGTAGGCGGCTGATGCGGCCTTGTTTAGACACCCGTACCGGAGGTCTTCCTCCGCCTCTTTAAGTAGCACGTGCACTTTTTGTGATAAAGGTTTTGTGGGCAATGGAGTTCTTCTCGAGTATCATTGGGCTTAGTGATGCCCAGGGGTATTTTGTTTTGAGGTGTGTGATTGTTTGAGCGAGTTTTTGTCTTAGTTGGTCTTTGTTGGCTTGTGGTTTTGTTATTACGAACACGTTCGACTCCCAGACGTACTCTTTGGGTGGAAGCACAACACACTCCTCGACTCCTTCTAGCTTTTCTATCTCCCTTTTGGTATCTGTGGCTATGCGCTCCCAATCATGCCACTCCTCTTTAGAGTATTTCTTAATGTTGGGTATAAGCGGGGAGTTCTTCTCGAGTATCATTGGGCTTAGTGATGCCCAGGGGTATTTTGTTTTGAGGTGTGTGATTGTTTGAGCGAGTTTTTGTCTTAGTTGGTCTTTGTTGGCTTGTGGTTTTGTTATTACGAACACGTTCGACTCCCAGACGTACTCTTTGGGTGGAAGCACAACACACTCCTCGACTCCTTCTAGCTTTTCTATCTCCCTTTTGGTATCTGTGGCTATGCGCTCCCAATCATGCCACTCCTCTTTAGAGTATTTCTTAATGTTGGGTATAAGCGGGGAGTTCTTCTCGAGTATCATTGGGCTTAGTGATGCCCAGGGGTATTTTGTTTTGAGGTGTGTGATTGTTTGAGCGAGTTTTTGTCTTAGTTGGTCTTTGTTGGCTTGTGGTTTTGTTATTACGAACACGTTCGACTCATAAAGGGAGCACTCCTCTAAAAATAGTATTTCCTCTACTCCCTCTAGGTTTGAAACGTCGTTAAGTAGCTCGTGCAAAGGTTTCCACCACTGCTTTGAGACGGGTATATCAATCATTACACTTTAAACACCTGCATAGAAGCCTTATAAGTATTGCTTGATACGTTAGAGAGTAACGTTTAGAGAATACACCTCTCCACGCATTGGCTGGCTCTTGGTTAGTGTAGCATTCACGGCGTTGGTTTGCTCAAAAATGTATTCGTGGTTCCTCTATACCTTAATACAAGTGAATATACAATGTGTATTCATGGGAGGTTATTGTGGTTACATTAATCTGATCTGAAAGGACGGCTCAATAACTCATTAAGGATAATTTTCTCGGGCCTTTGTGGTTTAGGGAGAACCGTGGGTTCAGTAATTTCGAAGCAGTGTTGCTGCTCTTCCTCGAATAGTTGTACTTTATCCGTTTAGTTCGGTGCTAAGATCAATATTGTTTCTTGTTTATGGGTCTTAGTAGAGATATTTATTAGATAGTTTTGTTTAATGGCTACGAATGTCTTCCCAAGCTCCGTCGAAGAGGGGGCCGTTCCTGCGTGAAGCCACTGGGCTCGTGCGTGAGATCAGCCCGTTGCGGGTGATGTTCTTTAACTTCTGCGCCATGAGTGAGGGAATCGTTGTTTTAAATTATATTTATAGCGCGTTCTATCCCGCTCCACCCACTTTCGGCCTATCCTCCCTGGACTTAGCTCAGATCCTCTCAGCCTTGGCGCTTATTCCTTACCGCCTGATCTTCATAGCAATGGTTTCAAGGATTCCCCGCACGGGCGGAGACTACGTGTTCACCTCAAGGACTATTTCCCCGTTCGCGGGGTAGCTTGAGACGTGGACACTACTTTTTGCTAACATATCCATCATAGGCTTCGAGTTACTCCAGATTAGCTATGTGACGCAGGCTTTCTTCGTGACCATGGGGGCAATATATAAAACCGCTTTCTGGAGTTCGCTATCCTCGTTCTTCTCAAGCCCCATTAATCAGGCGGTCATAGGGATACTCCTCGTGGCGTTGATGGGTGGGCTTGGATTCACTAGCACAAGGAAATTCACACTCGTGACCGCGGTTTTCGCGGCTCTCGGAGTAAGCGGTATACTCCTCCAACTAGCGCTCTTCTCATTCGGAGTAAGCAGGGACGCGTTTTTGGCTAACTTCCAGTCGTATACGGGTGTATCGGCGAGTCAAGTGGTGAGTCAGGCGTTTAACCTATCCTCCTCACCGTTAAGACTTGAGCCCATCTCCTTCGCAATCCTAGGGCCCGCGGTTGGATTCGCGCTGTTTAACCTGATAGGCTACCAGTATTCAGCATACGTGGCGGGTGAGTTAAAGGGTAATATCAAGAGGACGGGTTTGGTCTCAATACTTGGGAGCCTATGGCTGTACACCGCTGTTACATGGATACTCCTTGTCCCTGTGGTCTTCAGTGTGTTCGGATACAGCTTCCTACACGCTTGGGCGTATCTGGCGTTTAACGCCCCCTCTCAGGCACCGCTTAGCGGAATCATTCCCCAGAGCGCGGTGCTCGGATTGATCGCAGCCCCCAAGCTATGGCCAATTTGGTTCTACGTCACCTTCGTAGCCGATGTGCTGATGTTCTCACTTGGCCCAGTATATATCTTCATGATGTCGAGGATAGTGTTCGCGTGGTCGATGGATAGAATTGTTCCCGGGTGGTTTGCGGAGGTGAATCAGAGAACTGCCACACCAACAAGGATATATGTGCTCACACTGCTAGGTGGCCTCATATTCTTCCTTATGTCGTTCCCACCTGTGGGCCTGAATCTCTCCTCTTTGGCTTACTACTCGATACTTTTGTCCGCGTTGACCTGGATTCTACCAGGTTTCAACGCGATTCTGATGCCCTTCAGGAAGAAAGAGCTCTTCGAGATGGGGGTCTTAACAAAAAGGGTTGCGGGTGTTCCTGTTCTCGTGTGGATTGGGGTGATATGGCTTGCATTTATTCTCCCAATATATGTGAGCGCATTTATACAGCCGCTGATATCTGGTTTCTTCAGTTCCCCCACGTGGGCGTACGCCACTAACACCGGTGTCTCAATCGTGGCGTTAATCGTTGTAGTGGGCGGGGTGATCTACTTTGGCTCAAAGTACTATAATAGGCGACGTGGAGTGGACATTGACTTGGCTTTTAAAGAGATACCTCCCGAGTGACCTCTAAGCGAAATAGCGGGCGGCCGTCTTTAGGTAGATTTGAGCTATCCTTGTGACCGCGCTGATACTCACAAATTCGTTGTAGCCATGTGTGTTTGCGAAGTCACCTGGCCCATAGAAGCAGGTGTCCACGCCGTGCTTTCGGAACACATTCGCGTCGCTTGTACCCTGCGTCACATAGAATTCTGGGGCTACACCAAGAACGTCAGCCGCCTCCTCTTTGAGTGTTTGCGCTATGCGTGAGTCTGGCTTGGTGTAGCTTGGGTCGGATTGGGATTCTCCGAGGAGCTCTAGGGTAACGCTCCCGCTCTCCTCAACCATGCGGCTTACGGCTGCGTGCAGGCTTTCCCTCCTCATCCCGATGGGAACGCAGAATGCTACTTCCGCCTCGCAGGCATCTGGTACTATGTTTATCATTGTCCCCCCACGCACAACACCCAGATTCATGGTGGGCTTAACAAGCATCTCTAGGAGTTGGTCATGGGTGATTGAGGCTGCTTCTCCTAGGTCCTCGGCTATGTGTTTTGGTGAGGCGTATACGATGCCGCGTATGTCCTCGGGTGGCTCGGCTCTCAGCTTGGTGATAGTTGTGTGGATGCTTTCGAGCACTCTAAACAGCTTCACACACGCGTTGTCCTCATAAACAGGTGTGCTGCCGTGTCTGGGTTTCGCGTTGGAGTGTAGCCTCACCCAGTAGTCTCCGCGCTCTCCGAGGCAAACCTTCTTTATGCCGCTCTGTTCACCCATTACACACGCCTTTCCTCGGAGTTTACCTGTTGTAAGAAGCCAGTCGGATGTATTCCACCCTATAGGTGTCCTGTGCCAGTTTTCCTCGTCGAGTACGGAGACAAATTCAACCCTACCCGGCAGTTCCACCTCGTTTTGGTATAGAAGCCTGTAGGCGAAGAGTTCGGCGGCGAGCCCCGCCTTCATGTCGCTTGCGCCTCTACCGTGTATTCGGTCGCCCACCACCTCACCCGAGAAGGGTGGGTGAATCCATCTTGAGGGGTCGCCAGCTGGAACCACATCGGCGTGCCCATAAAAGATGAACCCATCGTTCCCGTCGCCGAATGATGATGTCAGCGCCCAAGCCTTATCACCGGGGTCATGGAGTTCGCAGCCCAGGCCTGCTTGTCTTAGGAAATCCCTGATGAACAGTTGGATATCGTGGTCCTCAACTGGGGGGTTCTCGGACTTAAAGCGTATAAGGTTCACGACTAGCCTTGTGATCTCTTTCTCAGAGTTTTTTAACTCATTCAGAGCCTTATCAAGGTTCTTTGGGGATGTCTTCGACACAATCTATAGTATTCGCTCGATAATAATAAACTGTTTCATAAGGCTGTCCTCGAAGTCAAAAGTTTACTGTTTAATACGTGAATTATGGACAGTTGGAGTGGGTCTTAATAGCTGGATGTATCGACCCTAGTGGATAATGGTTTTACGTCATGTTTTCGAAGGGTGTGTACTCGTAGTTAAAGCCGAAGTGTCTGGGTCCGAATAGTTGTAGTCCACGCTCTGTGCGGCAGACCTCATCTATGCTTGCGCCCACGACGGCTACATCTTGGCCTACGCTAAGCTTGTCGTTGGTTATACCAAGCGCTGTAACAGGGTCTAGGAAAGTTATAAGGTCTGGTGGTAGTATAGCTGGTTTTCCATCCACCCAGCAGATTATGTGTTCGTTCTTTATCCAGGTTTTAAGTCTTTTACCTGTGTATTCACCGATGCCGTAGTCAGCGGTTCCAGAATAGATAGGTTTATATGGGTTTCCGGATTTGAACGTTCAGTTGTGCATGGGCAGTAGGGTGGTAGTAGAGACCCAAGACCTCGGCTGAGGGGTACATGCACACATAGGGGGGAGGAGGGTGAGGCTGAGGATGGAGGGCGCTCCCCACCGCATCGCATGTTGGGTGGGTGCGTCCTGACAGGGGCTGAGCTGAATGGGACCAGTGAACCCATGAGGTCCCTAAATGATGCACTGAAGCCCAAGCTCTGCTACGCGTACGACAGGCATGTGGGCGCATACCTACGTATGCCTACGTAGAGTGAAACCCGTTAACCTCAGCCTCCTCCCATTAGGTCGCCGTCAACCGTGGGGACGCCTATTTTCATGCTGATCGCGAGGCGTGTCCCAGTGTTACCACCACCTTGCATCTTCAAAAATGCTGTCGCAGACTCCCATAAATATATCTATGGCTAAGCTGTTGGACGCGGTGTGCTAAGATGGAGAGGATAACCCAGATGGCTGCGATTATGGCTATTATGAGGTTTAGGTAGCGGTCCCACTCACGTCTAAGAGTGCTTTTAAAGAGTCCGAAGCCCACCATTGAGGCTGAGGATGCGAGTGTGAATAGTCCCAGTGAGAGAATCATAATGGGTGTGGGAGCGGTGGATGCTAGCACTAGGAGGAGAGCCTTTGTGGGTGTGAATGCGAGCGCACCCTGCGCGACGCCCAAGCCTCCGCCCTTCATGTATCCAACCTCGAGCTCCCTACCAGATAGCTCCGAATAGATCACGACCGCCGAGACTCCCAGTGAGACTGTGTCGGCCAACAGTTTAAACATGTTGGTTTCGGGTAGTGAGTGGAGAGCTAGTAGAATGGGTAGGGCTATTAGCGCGAACCCTAGGCTTTGACCCGACGCGAACCAAACCGCCTTCCTCAACCCTTTACCCAAGGCGGATATTGTGGCTAAGTGGTCGGGTTCCGCGCCGTGCGCAAGCCCCAAGCCTAAGGAGATTAAGAGTATTACAAGCTGTAACAACCGGAATCAGTGTATACCAGCCTATAATCCTATTTGAGGATTTCTGTGCCTTGATGGGATACCGATCAGATAGAGTTCGTATGGCGAATCGCTCCCACAGCATTTGTGCGCAGGTCAAGCTTACATGCTAGGAAAAACAATGTTCACCATTTGTGTATTCATACTTAATTTGGAGCCCAATCCGCAAAAAACGTGGGGTTCCCTTGTAGGTGACTTGTCTTTTATCACTGGGAGCTTAGAGGCTGTGAACCAATCGTATTCGTGCTCGAGTGGTGCGTGGTTTGGTTTGTCTTCGTAGAAATGTGCCTATAGTGAAGTGGAAGCTCACAAGTGTTGATGAAACCGTGTTAAAGCCTACCTAACATGGATATATTCCACATGCAGGTAAAGCTCCGTGAGTATGAACATCTGAGAGCTTTTGGTCTCCGAGCCTAACACAGGCTGTTTTCCTGTTCAGATATCCATCAGTGTCGATGTTCGGTGGTATGGATATTCTCAACTCAATAGTTGAAAAAGGTGGAGTAAAGCGCCATGTGTTCCTATATATAATATATAGCACTATATAACCTATATTTATTATGTTGGAAAGGCTTTTGAGGTTGTTTTACACACTTAAAGTTGAATGGAAAATGGGTGAAAGTGTTACACCGTTTAGGGACATCGACGAGCTGAAGATGTCCTTCAACCATATTAAGATCTGGTTCACCGCTGGCATGGGCTTTTTCACCGATGCATACGACCTATTCATAATAGGCGCAGTGCTCGACGTGTTCAACAAGACGAGTATAGCTGGGTTCAACCCCGCCACGAAGATTTTGGGTATGCCCGCGTCCGGCTTTATAGGTGCATCAGCCATATTCGCCGCGGTTGTGGGTGAACTCCTATTCGGCCTCATAGCCGACAGGTTGGGTAGGAAGACTGTGTACGGCGTGGAGGCCTCTCTGCTCGCGTTGGGCGCGATACTCTCCGCGCTGTCACCAAACCTCTACTGGCTGATAGCCTTCCGCTTCCTGCAGGGTATAGGTATAGGGGGTGACTACCCGGTTTCGGCCACCATAATGAGCGAGTACTCTAATAGGAAAGATAGGGGTAAACTCGTGGCTTTAGTTTTCGCGAATCAGGGCTTCGGCTCCGTGGCCGCTGTGCTAGTGGGTCTCGCTAGTGTGATCGCGCTCCCCCCAGCGTTGGCGTGGAGGGTTATGCTCGGGTTGGGCGCGATCCCCGCGGCTTCCGTGATATATTTGAGGAGGAAGATACCTGAAACACCGCGCTACTCGCTTCTTTCCAAAGGAAACAGGGATGAGGCGGCCAAGGCGGGTGAAACACTCGGTGTAAAGGTAAGTTTGAAGAGCGTCTCATCGAAGAGGTATGGGTTCGGAGAGTTCGCACGTAAATATGGTTCCACGCTCCTCATAACCTCGATAACCTGGTTCCTCGTAGATATGGCGCTTTACGGTACGGGTGTTTTCAGCGGGCCAATAGTGAGCACGTTTCTACCGGTTAAGTCAACCCTTTCAGTGACAGACCAGATAGCGGGACTCATACTCGACGCGGGTCTGCCGTTCTTCGTGGGATTCATAGGCTACTTTACAGCTGTGGCCCTGATGGATAGGCTGGGGAGACGCGTGATCCAGATTCAGGGCTTCATCGGTATGGCTGTGTTCTACACAGTTGTAGCGCTCGTTATGGTCACAGCTGGCACAAAGATCACTGGCTTCTTGGTGCCAACTCAACTCGCCCTCCTGTTCTACGTGCTCACATACTTCTTCATCGACTTCGGACCAAACACGACCACATTCGTTGTACCAGCCGAGGTTTTCCCCACGAACTATAGAACCACTGGGCATGGGATATCCGCGGCATCCGGTAAGATGGGTGCAGCCATAACGACCTTCCTATTCCCAACGCTGCTTGTAATCATGGGTGTGAAGAACATAATGCTTATGCTAGCGGTGCTTTCAGTGGTGGGCGCCCTAATCACAATACCCCTGCGAGAACCCAAGCAGTCGGTGCTCGAAGACGCCTCAAGGGAGGAGCTCGTAGGTGAGGAACTAAAAAACTGAGCGCTAAAGCCTAGCCCAACCACACAATACACCTCATTTTTCGTATTCTAATTTTTCCAATAGACGTGTATATCCGTCAAATATAGAACCATAATGACACTGTTCTCTCTTAGGTAGCTCAGAAGGTGGGTGTTGCGTGGGCTTAGCCTTCACTGTGTGTTGCTACTGAGGTGTTGTGTACTAGTGCTCGGATGTTTTCCTCGAGTGTGTTGAAGGGCTGCCTGAGCATTGTTTTCGCCTTCTGGGAGTTGAGTGAGCTGTCCATTGGTCTCCTAGCCTTGAAGCGTGCCTGTGTGTATGGTATTCTCACCACAAGCTCGGGGTCTGCTCCTATGTGTTTGGCTATGGCCTGAGCCAGCTCGTAGCGGGAAACCCTCTCACCCGCCACGTGTATTACCCCCGTGAGTCTTCTCTTGATTAGTTCGACCATCGCTGTAGCTAGGTTTGATGCGTGTATGGGTGAATACCACATCTCGACGGCTTCAACCCTTTCACCTCTCCTTAGTTTCTGTAGTGCTACGAGTGGGAAGTTGTTCTTTTGGCCGAACACGCCGGATGTGCGCACGATGAGCGCGTCGTCGTAGGATGATGCGTACGCCTCACCTAATAGCTTGGTGAGGCCGTAGTGGTTTATGGGTGAAGGGGTATCATCCTCCCTGTAGTCACCCTTTTCACCGTCGAACACATAGTCTGTTGACACGTGGACTAGGTATGAGCCCACGAGTCTCGCGGCGCGCACGATGTGTTTGACTGCTAGGGTGTTTACACGGTAGGCTAGCTCCCTGTTATCCTCGCATCCATCCACATCCGTGTACGCCGCCGTATTCACGATTACGCTCGGCCTCCTCTTTATTATGAGGTCCTCAACCGCCAGGGGATCTGTGAGGTCGAGTTTCACACCACCCTCCACTGGTGTGGTGTTGTATGTGAGCAGCGCCCCCTCTAAGCGCTTAGCAAGCTCTCTGCCTAGCTGCCCCGAGCCGCCTATTATGAGCGCCATGACTCATCCTCCCCGTAGAACTTGTCTTGTAGGAGTGGCTCCCACCACCACCTGTTATCGAGATACCACCTAACGGTTTTCCTAAGCCCCTCCCGTAGTGGGGTAACCTCATACTTCAGGGTTGTGGTCATCCTGTAAAACCTGTCGTGTCCGGGTCAGTCAGCCACGAACTTGAGTTTCGGCTCAACGCCCGCTATCTCGGCTATTGCGCTCACGATTTCGATGTTTGTAGCCAGCTGGCCGCCTGGAATGTTGTAAACCCTGCCAGCCTCACCCTTATCCGCGAGGCTTGCTATGATACGGGCGGTGTCCTCGACGTGTATCCAATCCCTGACCTGTTTGCCGTCGCCGTAGATGGGTACCTCTTTGCCCGCAAGCATCCTTAGTAGTGATTTTGGTATGAGTTTCTCGGGGAACTGTCTTGGCCCATAGTTGTTGGACGGCCTCACGATGAAGGCGTCCACACCGTAGGTGCGCACATAAGCGAGTACAAACATGTCGGCTGAGGCTTTCGAAGCCGAGTAAGGGCTGCTCGGTCTTAGGGGTGAGGCCTCATCGGCCTCCTGCTCACCGTAGACCTCGTCCGTGGACACGTGAACATATCTGAAGTGGTGTCTGCGCGCGAGTTCTAATATGTTGACTGTGCCCTGCACGTTGGTTTGGATGAAGGGCTGGGGGTCGGCTATGGAGCGGTCAACGTGTGTTTGAGCCGCGAAGTTGAACACCACCTCCGGCCTGTACTCTTCAATCACTGTCTCAAGAAACCTGATGTCGAGTATGTCACCCTTCACGAAAACGTGCTCCACGTCGGTAAGGTTCTCCCTTCTCCCAGCGTATGTGAGCGCATCGTAGACCACTGGGTTGTGAAGCGTCCGCGTCATCGCTGAGCCGATGAACCCCGCCCCTCCAAGTATGAGCCGCATCAAAAATACTCTACGCGGATGCTTATAAGAGGTTTGTATGGTTTAAGCTTTTAAGCTACTTTGAGTATATGGTTGTGTGAAGGCTGTTATCCTACACGGCGGCCAGGGCACGAGGCTCAGGCCTCTTACACACACTGGTCCGAAGCAGCTTATCAGGGTGGCTGGTAAACCAATATCTCAGTGGGGTTTGGATGCGCTCAGAGCTCTTGGTGTAAACGAGTTCTGTATAATACTTGGGGACAATGGGGCTGAGCGGGTTGTTGACTATTACGGTGACGGCTCGAAGTGGGGGGTGCGTGTGACCTACGTCTACCAGGGGAGGGCGCGTGGGTTAGCGGATGCTGTGCGTGGGGCTGAGGACTTTGTGGGGGGAGACAACTTTGTGGTTTACTTGGGTGACAACGTGGTTTTGGAGGGCCTAGAAGACGTCGTGGAGGGAGGAGACTTCAACGCGGTGCTCCTCGCACGTGTATCCAACCCCAACAGGTTCGGCGTTGCACTAGTGGAGGGTGGGAGGATAGTGAAGCTGGTGGAGAAACCCAAGGAGCCCATCTCCGACTTGGCGCTTGTAGGCGTGTATAGATTCACGCCCGAGGTGTTCGAGGTCATAGCCCAGCTTGAGCCCAGCTGGAGGGGTGAGCTAGAGATAACTGATGCTATTCAACGCCTAGTTGACAGGGGAAGGGAGGTGAGATTTAGGGTTGTGCAGGGATGGTGGAAGGACACTGGTAGCCCCGAGGACCTGCTTGAGGCCAACAGGACCCTGCTCGACAGATACGCTTCAGCCTCAGTTGCATCGGAGACTGTTTCATCCAGTGTGGAAGGCCGGGTCACCGCGGAGGAGGGCTCGAAGATCATTGGTAGCATTGTACGGGGGCCAAGCTATGTGGGTAGGGGCTGCGTGATAAAGGACTCCTACATTGGGCCTTACACTTCGATCGGTGATGGTGTGGAGGTGGATAGCTGTGAGGTTAGCGGCTCACTCATACTCGACGGTGCATCACTATTCCATGTGCGCATAGTGGACTCCATACTCGGAGCCAACTCTAAAGTGTACAGGAGGACGGCTAAACCCCTTGGAAGCAAGCTTGTGGTGGGTGAAAACTCCCAGCTTGGCCTGGAGTAACCGGGAACCCGAAACCCATGGGTCGCAGGCTAACAGTCTAACACAGAGGTGCCCTCCAGTAGCCTAGCTGGGGGGCGTGCACGGCGCACACCCGATGGGGCCCCTGCTGGTATACCCCACACTTAGCGCTTCTCAGCGTGGTTGCCTTTGCCCCGTGCTTCTGTGGTGGGGGGTTGCGGTTGGGCTCTCTTCTCCGCTGAGCGGGCGTGGCCCTCCAAACCTTCGAGTCTGCTCTGCGCCGCGGCCAGCCTAGCTATGCGTCGCGATGTGGGCACACCGATGACCCTCTGGTATGTGACCACCTTGAGGAAGGATCCGATGCTGAGCCCCCCAGTGAACCTGGAGGCTCCACCCGTTGGTAGGACGTGGTTGGGTCCTAGGAGCATATCTGAGAACACTACGGGTGTTTGTTTACCGATGAAGAGTGAGCCGTAGTTTCTGAGCTCTTTGAGCGCCCTCCTAGTGTTGGTTGAGTTAAGGTGGAGTTCGAGGTGTTCGGGGGCTAATTTGTTGGCGTAGCCCAGTGCCTCGTCGAGTGAATCAGCCACAGCGACTACCCCATGCCTTATCCATGAGGTTCTAGCGGTTTCACGTGTTGGAAGGGACTCGATCACCTCCTGCACCGCTTCGAGAATCCTCTCAGCGAGTTCTACCTTCAGGGTTACAGCCCAGGGTTTAGCGTCCACGTCGTGCTCCGCTTGGGCGGCTAGGTCGTGTGCCACGAGCTCCGGGTCAGCGGAGTCATCGGCGACCACGAGCACCTCGCTCGGACCCGCGAGCAGGTCTATTCCAATCTGTCCGAAGAGTTGACTCTTCGCTTCGTTCACATACTTGTTACCCGGCCCCACCACCTTGTCCACGCGTGGTATGCTCTGAGTGCCGTAGGCGAACGCGGCCACAGCCTGAGCGCCCCCAACGCTGAACACCTCCTGCACCCCCGCCTTCTTTAGGGCGTACACCACGGCTGGGTTGGGTTTCCCGTCGCGGGTGGGGGGCGTACTTGCGAATATCCTGCTTACGCCCGCAACCTTGGCTGGTACAGCTGTCATGAGCGCCGTTGACACCAATGGGAACCTGCCACCGGGCACATAGACACCCACTGACTCTATGGGTATCACTCTTTGCCCAAGTATGGTTTTTCCACCGTCCACTCGTAGCTCCATATCCCTATACATTGAGAGCTGGAATCGCGCAAATCTCTCTATTCTCCTCTGGGCTTTGTCTATCAGCTTCTTTGAGTGATCATCCACTGAGTTCACCGCATCATCGATCTCACTCGAGGTGAGTTTGAGCCTGCGGAGCCTCACTCCGTCGAACCTCTCTGTATAGTGGTAAAGCGCCTCGTCACCGTGTTCTCTGACATAGTTGATGATTTCTCTGACGCGCTGGTACACCTCTGCATCCATGTTCTGGCCTGCACTGGGCTGCGGTCTCTTTAAAAAGCTTAATGGCATGGCTAACACGCCTCACCCATACCCACTCGGGTCTTTGGAGGGTAAAGTAAAGTAATGGTCTTCTCACCTGTGCGATGTTTACCCAGCGGTGGCGTTCGCGTAGTAGAGTGTGTTGTACCAGTAGCCGAATAGGGGGTCGCCCACCAATCCGTGCACGTAGGGCTGTATGAAGTAGTACTCGTAGGGGTCTGGCAGCCACACGTATGGTGCGTAGTTGTAGGTTATGTTGTACACTTCACTCATGAGTTCAACCCTCTGGGTCTGATTGGTTGTGAATGGTAGCACACCCATTATCTGGTTTATGCTCGAAAGGTTAACCCACGCTGGGAGATAACTCGAGGTGGTCACAGCGGGTGCTACGAGCTGCAGCACGGGGTCAACCCAGTCGGGAACCCAGGCATCATACACTAGGTTGGGTGTTGCCTGCGGGCTGGTCCAGCTCAGAGCCTGAGACGCTGTAACGCCCTGGGTGGCCACGGATAAGCCTATCTGGGCTAGTTCGTCCTGGATTATGAGTAGCTGTTCACCCACGAGCGGTGTTAGTGGTGCAATGTAGGTTATCGTGAGTGTGCCTAGGGGTAGCGACGATGGGTTACCTATCACGCTGCCGTTTGGAAGCGTAACACTGAAGCCCTCCTGTTTCCCAGCCAAGTTGAGGTATTCGGCGGCCAAGTTGGGGTCATAGCTATAAGCTGGTAGGCCACTTGGATTGTAGAGGGGTAAGCCGGGGCTCACTGGCCCCAGCATGGGTGACGCGTAGAGTGAGCCGTTGAACACGTAGGTCTTGTAGAGGATCTCCGTGTAGTTTATGGCGTGGACTATGGCGAGTCGGAAGTAGGTGTTGTTCGTGGGGAACCTCTGAGTGTTCATTGATACATAGAAGAGCCCGGGTAGGAGGCCGAAGCTGAAGAATATCTGTTTGAAGGAGAAGTACTCCCTGTACTGGTAAGCGGAGTACATTTGGCCGAAGAAGGGGACACTCACATATGATATCTGGGCTCTGTTGGTGGCGAAGTCCTCCACCCTTGAATTGTGGGGCAATCCATAGTTTATAACCACGAACCTGATGTGCGCTGGCTGCGCCACAAAGGGTACATTCTCCGCGTACTTGCCCCAATAGTTAGGGTTTGCCTCCAACACTATATCCGAGAAACCCGGGCCAACCGAGACCACGGTGTATGGCCCCGTGGATGGACCACTGTTCGCATCGAAGTAGCTGTTCTGGGTGTTGGCCTGCACACCCCCATGTGAATCCACGTAGGCTGGGTCCACTATGGCTCCCCACCACGCGGCTATCACCTGCAGGAAGTATGGGTAGGGGTGGAGTAGGTTGATTCGGAAGCTCATGGGGTCAAGCACCACGTACGCCTGCTGTGGGTAACTCATTATCTCGGCTTGTGTTGTGTTGGATGGGTTAAAGTTTGAGAGCATGTTGTTTAGCACTGAGATTGTCACGTTGATGTTGGTGGTTGCCGGTAGCCCTGTGACCGCCTGTATGGCGTGCCTGATGCCCCAGGGGAGCACGTATCCGCTTGAAGTCGAGTTGGGTTCGACCGTGAGCTCGTAGTAGTTGGATATACCCACAGCCTGCCCCAGGTAGAGCTCGCGAACGAAGCTGAACCACACGTCGTACGCATTCAGTGGGTGGCCGTTGCTGAAGGTCACGTTCGGCCTGATCTGGAATATGTAGGATTGGTAGTTGCCTTCAACACTATAATTCGAAGCCAACACAGGTACTATCTGGTAGTTGGAACCGTTGAATTCCACGAGTTGCTGGAATACAGCGTCAAAATAGTATTCATCGTCGATTGTGAACCCTGTGGCTGGGTCGAGCGCGTCTGGCGGCTGAATCTGTGAGTCATCCACTAGGACGCTCGTGTTTGGGGGTCCAAACGTGAACCTGGTGGGCGTGGTGCTCGGAGTGCTGGTGTAGGTTGGCTGTTGGCTCACGGTGCCCGTGGTAGTGGCTGCCGTAGGGGTTGTCTGTGGTGATTGGGGAGTAGGCGTAGTGGTGTGGTGCTCAATAACCACCGCTATGGTGGCGGACACACCCAAAATGATAATAACGATAGCTATTGCTGCAATCCTTCCAATCCCAGCAGAGTTATGCCTTAACATATTACTGTTTATGTGGTGTTCTGCTTAAAGATTTCTGGTATTATGCGCTGAGTGTTATTTGAGCTGTGAGCCACCGTGCCGCTAATATTGTTCAGGTTTTTTCAAAGAGCTTTTAGGGGTGTTTTGTGTGTTCTGTGTGTGAACTTCACCTTAAAGGAGCTTGAGGTTAAGGGCGTGTACCTTATCGAGCCCAGGGTCTTTGAGGATGAGCGAGGCTTCTTTATGGAGACATTCTCCGAAGGGGTGTTCAGAGCGCTTGGGGTGGATTTCCACGTCGTACAGGAGAATCACTCGCACTCTAGGCACGGCGTGCTGAGGGGGCTACACTTCCAGAGGGGGAGGCCGCTCAGGCGAAGCTTGTGCGCGTTGTGAGGGGTGTTGTTTTCGATGTAGCAGTGGATCTCAGAGCGTCTTCTCCGACGTTTGGTAAACATGTGTGGGCCATACTCTCAGAGTACAACCACAGCATGCTCTACGTGCCCCGTGGATTCGCTCACGGCTTCCAGGTGCTGAGTGAAAGCGCTGACTTCGTATACTTGGTGGACAACCCCTATAATCCGGGCGCTGAGCTAGGGGTTGTTTGGTCCGATCCTGAGATTGGTGTGCGCTGGCCGATACCCAACCCCATAGTTTCGAGGAAGGATTTCTCTCTGCCAACACTCAGGGAGCTTGCTTCACATGGGCAACTCTTTCCTTGAGCGACTCGTGAGGACTACTGCCCGCTCCAATCGCCTGCTACTCCTATGGTAAGTCTTACCTCCCTTAAATTTTGAATAACCGTAGTATTTCCGACTAGAAAGTGGGGCGCCGCATGATAAGCAAACATTAACCCCTTCATCAAAGTGTGCTCTACCACACTTAGGGCACCGCTTCAAAGAGATTCACCGTGCCGAATTATCTATTCTAACAAGGTAAAAAATCTTTCTTTAAAAGTATGTTACTATAAGATTGATGGGAGATTAGTGTTTGTTTGAGGTGCGCATTCAAAGCTATGAGTGGTAGACATCTATTAATACAAAGAATGTTATTTATGCGCGTAAATAGTGTCCAAATGACTTTGAAAGTTCTGTTGACCTCCCCTTTTGTGGAACCAGAACACCTCCATTGTCGGTGTTGAATATTTATCTCTGGGATTGCGATAGTATAGCGTTTATGCTCAATTCTGCACGGGGATCTTGTTGTAAGATGAATTATAAGGTGTGGTGGTTGTGTAAATGAAAACATGATGAAGATGTTGGAATAGTATATTGCTAGAAATGTCTTATAGATAAAACCACTCATGGTGCTATTTGGATAATTAAATAACTAGTTTGACTACACACTTGATGGTGGCTTTCTCATCTCCCTTCGTTTGCTAAGGATGGTCCGAATCGTCTTCGGCGCCTCAAGCAGTCGCCTCTCATAGGCCTATGCCAGTGCACGTCGCCACGAACAACACAGTGGTAGCGACCAAGGCGAGTGCAAGCAGGGTCTTCGAGTTCTATGGGGTCTCTTCTTTAATCTGTACGGTGGAGACGGAAACCCTGTAGCGCTAGATGTATATTGAGAGGTTCTATTTGAGGTGTTTATGAATTAATCTTCGAGCTAGGTAGAGGCCGTTTTCGAGCATACCCTCGTCGTTGTTAAGATATACGCCGATGTTTTTTGCCCTTGTCACATTCAGCGCTTCTACTATTTGGTCGAGTTCTCGTTGGGTGTATACATATGAGTACCACTCGGTTCTACCGTGGAGTCGGAGGTATACCGTGTTGTTTATAGCAACTATATCGTTAGGTAGACCGGGTGCATCAACAGAGCAGAAGACCACCCCAGATTCCGCGAGTTCCCCCACATGCTTCCACCATTCGGGTGACCTGAACTCCACCACTGCCACTTCCTGGTGGTTCAGGGTTGAGAAGTAGTCGTTTACCCTATGCATGTTTGAGGTGGTGTATGTGAATGATGGTGGCATCTGGTATAGCCAGAACAGTGTTTTAGGGTGGAGGGGTTTCAGGCTTTCTGAGAACTTTTCCCAGAGCTCTGTTGCCCTCTTAGAGAGCTTGGAGTAGTGCGTTATTGACCTGTTCACTTTGAAGGAGAAGCGGAAGTGGTTGGGTGCGTGCACCCAAACGTTCACCATGGGTGGTGACGGCCACCGATAGAATGTTGCGTTGATCTCCACGCTGTTGAAGCCCTGGGAGAGGTACCACTCGAAGGCTGAGGGTCGACGCTTATTCCAGTAGTAGTCGTATCCCGATGTTCCAACGTACACCTCTTTGTTTGCTCGCCCCAACTGTGGCCACCTTTCTAAGTAGCCTCTAAGCGTGTTGGTTTGGTTCTGCGTGTTTGGCTGGGGGTGAGACCTCCACCACGCCGAACCCCGCTGTTCTGCCTCCCCCCACGTTGAGTAGCTCGGCCCACTCGGCGAGCCTTGCAAGTAGGCTTGCTTGTTCGCTGTCCAATCCTTTGGCTGTGAGCCTAACCCACCCGGTGAAGCCTGGGTACACACGGCTACCATCACGCGTCATCACGCTTCTTATATCCAGCCCGGTGATTCCCAGCTTGGCTCTGAGCGCCTTGATCTTTTCACGGGGGATCGACTCGATTCTGGCTATGTGAAGTGTGTTGGCTATGTTCGTGAGTAGGAGTGTGAGGTTGGGCTGTATAACCTTGAATGATGAGTTCTTAACAGAAAAGTAGGTGGGTGTCCTGAACCTCATATCAAGCGAGTTAAGCCCCCCGAGTCTTTTACCTACAGCTGCCATATCCACTTCCCTTATGCTTAAGGAGGTGACCTCCATCACGGCCTCACCTATCCGTAGAGACCTGTTCGGGGACTGCATGAGCGCGCCGAGTGTGTCCTGAGCTAGACTGTCCTCGAGGAATATGACGCTGAACGAGTGGCCACCGCTCGGCTCTGCCCACACGGGTTTGATGGAGTAAAACGACCTCTTCCGCTTGGTGGCGTCATACCCGCCGTGTAGCAGTGTTGATAGAGCTGGCTTAACATCACCCACCCACCCTAGGAATGCGGCGCGTGTTGTGAGCCCAGTGAATCCGCTGGGTGGTCTGCCAGCCGTGAGTCTTAGCTGAACCCTGAGTTCAATCATCCAAACACAATCACACAGTACAAGCATATATTCGTTATCATGTAATCAGCGGAGTTGGCCGAGATTAACACTACACCGCGAAATACGTGTACGCCTCTCCTAGACTAGGGGTGGTGTGCGGAGGTCCACACGTTCTTGCTCCGTGTTTTGCGCGATACGAAGAACCATAGCCCCCCGTGCATGTTGTGTTCGCGTGGCTGTGTGAAGCCCGCGCCGGTGAGTAGCCTACTTATCTCACGTCTTCCAAGCGTTCGCCCTCCCTGAGCCATGTAGTCGAGCAGCGCCCCCCTGACCAGGGTGTTCTCATCCTTCCAAGTGTTTCTCCCGGGGTCACACACAGCCTCGCAGACCACGACGTACCCTTTTGGCTTAAGCGCGTCGTAGCAGGCGTTGATAACCCCCTGTCTATCCCCTATTATATAGAGCACCTCGCCGAGGTAGATAAGGTCGAACTCTTCTTTGAAGTCTAGGTGTTCCGCTCTTCCAATCATGAACTCCGCGTTAGGTATAAGCCTACACTTCTCCCTTGCCTCTTGGATAGAGTGTTCGTCTGGGTCCACACCCAAAAAGTAAGAGTTGGGGAAGTTTGGGGCCACCTTAGCGATCCATCCACCACTCCCGCAGCCTAGGTCCAGCACCCTGCAGCCCGCCTTTAGGGTTCGCCGCAGCGTGGGGATTTTGGGTAGCACTATCTTTAAGAAGACTGTGTGATCCCATCTTGTGCCTTCGATAAAGGCCTCACCTAGGTGTGGGCTGTGAGTCTCTGAACGCATCCCACCCGAAAACAGCGCGTCGAAGGCGTCGAAGTCTAGACTCCTCAGCGCATAGTATGACACCAGGCCCCCCATAAACTTTGGGTCCCCATCGTCTACTAACAGCGTAATAAGCGGTTTAGGCAGCGTGTAACCACCGCTAGTTTTCCCCACTATTTTAAGCGTATAAGCGGATTCAAGCCAAGCGTTCACGGCTTGCGGGTTAAGGTTGAGTGAGCGTGCCAATTCATCCCCACCCAAAGGTCCATGCGCCTTGGAGAGTGCACTAATTAGGCCGTATCTCCGGCCCAGATGAATCACCCAAACCCTCCAGAAACCTATGAGTGACTCCCACACGACTCTTGAGTAACCACTTGTTCTACTCATTTTAACCTATATCCAGTGAGGTATTCGGAGTGATATGTTTATCGAGCGCGAAGAGCAACTCTTTATGGATGTGTGTATGGGAGATGGGCCACGCCGTTTGAGGCGGGGCGGCTCACTGTTTGGAACGCGCACCAATAATGTTATGGGGTTGTTAATGGTTGTGTAAGCGCAGATTTTGTCGTTTGGGTGTGAGTGGCATCCTGATGGAATCACCCCCTTGGTTCGCGGCTTCCTTGTTTGTGCTAATTTTTGTTAGTAGTGTGTCATGCTTAATTTTTTTTACTGTATTGGTGTTAGCGTAAAAATTATTTTATACTTTGTAGTTGGGTGTTTATGAATGGTAGGCTTAGTTTCAGTGATGCTCCCCTTATTAGGGTTGAGCCTCCGGGCCCTAGGGCGTCAGAGTTGATTTCGAAACAGGATAGGTGGGAAACTGTTTCGCGTACCTATACTCGCTTCTTTAGGACTGCCTTCGAGGAGGGTCGTGGTTCGACGATCAGGGATGTTGATGGTAATGTCTTTGTGGATTGGTTTTCTGGTATATGTGTTCTCAACTTGGGTCATGCTCATCCCGCTGTGATGGAGGCTTTGAGAGCTCAGCTTAACAGGTTAGTCCATATTAATGAGGTGGCAACCGAAGCACGTGTAGGTTTCCTCGAAGAGCTGGTGTCAACCCTTCCTGGCAGCCTTAAGGGGAGGGCTAAGGTGATGTTTACAGTCACGGGTGCAGATGCCTGTGAGGCCGCGATGAGCCTTGCTAGGTGGACCACGAAGCGACGCACGATTGTGTCCTTCAGTGGGGCGTATCATGGTGTGCACGGAGCGGTTGTGGGGGCCACTGCTAACCACCACTACCGTGAGTATGCTGGTGTGCCCCAGTACGCCGTGTACCATTTGCCTTATCCCTACACCTACAGGTTCCCCTTCAGGGTGGCTGAGGGAGATGAGGCGAAGGTTGTTGTGGAGATGCTTGAACATCTGCTCAGAGACGATTACTCGGGTCCTGGGCCTATCGGTGGGGTTATGGTTGAACCCATCCAGGGTGAGGGTGGGTACATTGTGCCCCCAGACGACTTCCTACCCATGCTGAGGGAGGTCACCGATAGATACTCTGTTCCGCTCATAGTGGATGAGGTTCAAAGCGGTGTGGGTAGGACAGGTAGAATCTGGGCTTCGGAGCATAGTGGGGTGAGCCCGGACATCGTGTGTGTGGGTAAGAGTATAGGTGGGGGTATACCATTCTCCCTCATTGCTTATAGGGAGGAGCTCGACGAAGGTCTTCCAGCGGCCTTCCACTTGGGCACCTACAGAGGTAACCCACTCGGCTTGGCGGCTGGCAGGGCGGTTCTCCGCGTGGTGCGCGGGGAGGGCTTTTTGGAGCGTGTTCGCACGAAGGGTGAGGAAGTAAAGAAGCGTTTCCAAGAGCTACAGAGCGCCATACCCCAGATAGGTGAAGTCAGGGGTAAGGGCTTCATGATCGGCATCGAGCTCGTCGACGACCCCGTGAAGAAGACGCCCAGCGCTCTTGCGAGTAAACTTAGGGCGGAGATGTTCAGGAGAGGGGTGCTAATGCACACCTGCGGTCACTTCGGGAACGTTATGAGGTTTATGGCTCCACTCACAATCGAAGACGACCTCATCACGGCTGGTCTACGTGTCTTCGAATCCTCTCTCAAAGGTCTGGTGTCGCAATAGTTGCCTACAAAGAGTTCGAGCTGTGGATTAATGCCTACGCCGCACTCTTTTTTGCTTCCTCGATGATGAAGGGCAGCGAGTCCACGCTCTCAACTATTACGTCCGCGCCAAGCGATGCAAACATGTTCCTCGCCCGGCTTGGGTTGTGTGTGAGCCCTGTGACTCCAACAAAGAGTGTTCGGATTCCGAATTCGGATGCGTTTTGAGCCATAGCTATATCCTCAGCCGAGTCACCCACATAGATGAGTGTTGGTACACCCATATCTGAAGCTGATTTTATTATCCCGTAGGGGCTGGGTTTCTGTATTGTGGGTGGGGCGCCGCCCATTATTTCATCCGCTATGAACACTGAAGCCCTGTCGTTAAAGTGTTTGTAGAGGCCGCCTATTGTGAGCATGGCTAGGCGCCTGTTTCTACCCGTGACCACTGCGAGCTTCTCAGCGCCGTATATCTCTGAGAGCCTTCTCAGGGTCTCCTCCCTGATACTGCGAGTCTCCTTCGTGTAAAGCCCCCCACCTAGGTTGAAGTATGGCCCAGAACCCTTAAACTCTGATACAAGTGGACCATAATAGATGTCTGAGAACACTGTTTCAGCGAGACCCACACCGTAGGAGCCGGTCTCCCCGATGAATTCAGCGTAGGCTGAATAGTCAGACCCCAACCCCCTTTCAATCGCTAGCCCCCTCAGTGTTTCTTCAAGTGAACGCCTAAATGCGACGTAGCCTGGCTCCTTTACTCTCATCCGACTCAGCACGCTTGCAACAGAGGGTGGCCTCACCTCTACACCACCAAGCTGAACCCTTGAGGCGACGCTCTCTAGAATGCGGCTTGGCTCACGATCCTGTCCCTCACTCCTCGCGGCCCTTATTGCCTCACCTAGGAGGCGCTCCTCCTTCTCTGGTAACCCCAAGAACCCAAGTAATAATAGTATTCTCGCAATATCCACACTGTTATTGAAGTGACCTGTAGCCTTGAGGTCATCCACCTGCCCCTGATCCACTAAGGGGGAGTAATCCCTAATACCGAGTCTGTTAAAAATGAACCTCACGCTTTCAACAACAGCCCTACCATAGGATTCGCGGCTATCAACGAGCACCCCGTCGCAGTCAAACACGACACCCTCAGCTAGGCTGAGCCATCCAAGCGATTTTTCGGCGACGAGCACCTCGGAGTCAACCGAAATGGGGACTGGGAGCTTAATATACTTTCTCACACCGATCAAAACGATACACCGAGCCCAGTCTACAACGCGACCCAAACATAAAAACACCACGTAGCGCACCCTTCACCCACCATGTTTAAGTAGTGTCTTACGAAGGTGGTTTCACCCGTCTTTCTTCTTCCATAAATTGGTGTCCAGTTCTTGATTTAGAAACATTTAAGATTTCTCGTCTCTTAAGACTTAGCCTTAAAGGACTAGCTTGTAAAAGCTATTAATACATCGCGTCTGTGCGGTTAAAGAGAACCAAGCGCTCTACGAGTAAAACCAGTGTGCGATACCCATGTGAGTAGCCGTTGTCAGCAGTTTCAAAATAGATTAGGTTTATATGGATTTCTGGATTTGAGCATTTGTGTGCATGGGCAGTAGGGTGGTAGCAGAGACCCAAGACCTCCGCTGGCTGGCTGAGGGAGGGGTACATGTACACACAGGAAGCGGGGAGGGGGGGCTGAGGATGGTCGGCGCTCCCCACTGCATGGTGGGTGGGTGCGTCCTGACACGAGGGGGCGGAGCTGAAGGGGACCAGTGAACCCGTGAGATCCCTAAATGATGCGCTGAAGCCCAAGCTCTACGCGTACGATAGGCACAATGATATGTACCTACATATACCTACGTAGAATTAAACCCGTATACCCCCCGTGATAATCGACTCCTGTTGCCAAGTAGTGTGGAGAGAGCAGGCGGATGCCTAATTTATCTTAACGGGGGTTTAGGAGCGGAGGGGGGACCCCGTCCGCGGGGGCGGGTAGTTCACTCGTTTGGGACAGGGCTTCAGTGTCGAACCTTATCTATGCTTAGATTGTTGATTACGGCTTGTGTAGTGTATTTCTGGATGCTGCTCTATCTTCGATGGTGTCTCGATAACGACTCTCCACGCGTGGAGACTCCGCTCACTTATCCTCTAATCGGGGCATCGTCCTACTTTCCACGTAATCCTTATGCCTCAAGTTTGATATTTGGATGAGCTATTGGGCGATGATGTGTGATCTGCCGTCTGAAGGGGCTGTCTTACTCGAACCCATTGGTTTGGGGCGGCTTACTTTGATGTCTCCAGACACCCTGAGCCCAACAGGTTTTCGCACCATCTGGAGTGTGCTCGCCGTGCGGCCTGTTGTTGTGGAACACGTGTACGTAAGCTGGTTCCTTTTCCACTGCATGGGTCATAAGGCTTAAACGAGGTTTTCGCGGGGTATCCTGGTATAAGCCCGCTTTGGTGTTTGGTTTTGACGGTACGAGTAGCACGTAGACCACTCTGGTTTTATTCGTCTTTTGCTGGTTCGGTTACCACGGGCCCCCTGAGTACGTTTCTCGCGATATATGTTTTGAAGCAGGGCTACAGTGTTGTGTACTACTCACTTATCGTGTCTCAGGCTTCGCTTGCCACCATACTCGCGGCTCTGGTGTGGGGTGCTCTGATGGATAGGGGGTATAGGCGTAGCTTGTTCCTCATAGTGTCCTACGCCGGGATATTGCTTTCCGTGGTGGCCATGTATGCATCTAGGAACATCGTGTTGATTGGGTCGGCGTACGTTGGGCTTAACTTTTTCTCCGCTGCTTCGGCGCCAGCCGCCAACCTGCTTGTTATGCAGTCCTGGAAGAGGCAGGAGTGGTCATCTGTCTACGGCTACTACCTTTTCTTGGGGAGTATGGGGGGTGTGGTTGGGTTGGTTCTGAGCGCTTTGTGGACGGTGTTCCTGCCGCTTGACACACTCCTGTTACCCCTGATAATATTCTCGTTCGTGGCCACGGCTTTGGCGGCCACCTCCCTGCGTGTCGAGGCGATCCCGGTTGAACGTAGAGCCATACTGCTCGATAAGTCCTCCTTCCTGCACAGGGTTACCCTTAACCCGAGCTTCTATCTACGCGTCCCTAGGGCCGATGACTTTAAGCGTATCTCAAAGATGCTTAGGAACGCGTTCACGAGACCCACACCCATACTCTACATAAGCCTACTGGTATTCAACCTTGGAAGCGGCATCTTTAACACGGCTTTTAACCCATCACTCTATGTGCGCCACGTCACAGAAAGCCTTGTGTTCGGGGTGAACATATTCTCAATGCTCATTCAGGGTTTCACGATGCGCCGCTCGGGCGACCTGATCCCTGAGGGCTCGGAGAGGAGAGCCGCGCAGAGGGGGCTGGTGTACAGGGCGGCCGGCTACCTCGCGACCGCTGCTTCAGTGAATTACCTCGTATCCCTCCCACTTGCGGTCACCGCGGCCCTGAGCTTCGCTCTCGCAGGGGGCTACGCCTACTCCCTAGTATACGTGTCACTCACGATGCTTGTGTTCAGAACTCTACCACCCACAAGGCAGGGAGGGCTTCTGGGTGTGGTGAGCGCCCTCTCAGGTATAGGCGCATTCACGGGTTCACTGCTCTCCGGCGCGCTCGCCGAGAAGATAGGCTACACCCCCACGGATATAGTTGCGGCAGCGCTTATGCTATCCACTATGGTGATACTGAGAGTTGGCATTAATGAGAAAAACACACACATCTGATGTCTACAAAGAGAGATTCTAAAAAGATGTTTTGGGCGGCTTGGTTTAGCTTCGGCCTAGTGTGCGTGCCCGCCGCACCCGCATGAATCAAAGCCCTGGTTTGGGTTTAGTATTATGAAACCGCTGCCCTCAAGTCCTTCATAGTAGTCGATCTTTGACCCGCGAACAAGGTCCAGAGTGGTCTTCGGGGTGGCGAACCTTATACCGTCAACCTCCTCAACGACGTCGTCCTCCAAGGGCTTCTCCGCTAGGCTCATCGAGTAGGACATCCCGCCACCGCCACAGCCGCAGGCGCACCCTCCACCCTCAAACACTTCAACCCTGATATAGTGACCCGTGTAACCATTCTTCGTGATGGCTTCAGAGAGCATCTCTTTAGCCTTAGGGGTCAACTCGAAGACCGAAATAGCTTTCTCCATAATAAGAGTATACCACTTAGGTTATTTATGGTTTCCGAAGCTCCCTTACGTGTTAGGTCAATCTCTGGGATGGCTGAGGTGGGTGCAAACACCCGAGACTATTATCATAATAGCATGGCTTCGCAGCGGTGTTGCCACGATGGAGGAAACAGTCTCGCATATGTGTATGGGTTCAATTCAACACTAATGGGGGCTCCGTTTAGCCTTTGACTTCAAGCACAACTTTTCCACTTCTACCGTGCTCGTTGAGCCTTGTGAACGCGGACTTTAACTCTTCGAATTTATAGGTTGAGTCTATGAGTGGCTTGACCCTGTTTTTGGATGCTAGCTCAAGCACCCGTTGCATCTCCCAGCGTGAGCCCACGGTTGAACCGATAACCTCAGCCTGCATGGAGTAGAGTCTGAGGATGTCGAGCTCAGCGGTTGTACCCGTGAGCACACCGCACGTCACATATCTACCCATTGGTGCCAGTGAGAGGAAGCTTGTCTTCCATGTGGCTGAGCCGAGTGGGTCAACCACTATGTCTGCCCCACGACCCCCGTTCACACTGCGCACAAAGTGTGCTATATCCTCGCTTCGGTCAACAACATAGTCTGCGCCCAGCTCGAGTAGGGCTCTAGCCTGAGCCTCCCCGCCCACGACGCCCACGACCCCGCAACCGTAAATCTTGGCGAATTGCACGGCGAAGCTACCAACCCCACCCGAGGCGCCCATCACCACCACTAGTTCGCCGGGCTGAGGTCTGGCTCTGCGTAGCAAATGCCAAGCCGTGAGGCCGTCCACGGGTAGCGTTGAAGCCTCCCTGAAGTCGAGGTTATCGGGTAGACGCATAAGGTTGCGTGATGGGACGGCCACCCATTCAGCCCAACCCCCATCCCTATGTATAGCGAGTAGGTATGGCTCACGCTCAATGTTGGGGTTAGTGAGGCAGCTACTCTCTTCTCCGCGGCTACAATAGTAGCATTCACCACAGAAGAGGTTGGGCATCACCAAGACCCTTTCACCAGCCTCCACGCCCCCCACTCCATCGCCGACGTCCTCCACGGTGCCAACAAACTCTGCGCCCGGCGTGTGTGGTAAGCGGATCCACTGGAATCGGCCTGAGATAATACTCCTATCAACTGGGTTCACACCAGCGTAAGCCACCCTCACCAATACTTCACCACTAGCAGGCTTTGGGCGCTCAACCTCAGCTAAGTAGAGTTTATCGGCTCCCCCAAACGAATCAAACCGCCAAGCACGCAAACCCAGACACCCGTAACCCACTGCCGTGATAAGGTATATTAACTCTATTCACACCAGGAGCGTATATTTGCCAGATAAGAATAAAATAGCTGGTGGACTCCACCGTAGTATTTATCCGGGTGGGTTGAGCCACCCAATCAAAACATCCATAGTTGGACAAAACATGAGTATACAAGACTGGAGGAGTCAACCAACCCGCCCTCATGGGCGGAGGGGTCTTCCTGCTTTACCACCCTTCTAATCCGGACAATATGTGGGTTCAAAACCCAATAACCATCATCCGTCAATCCAACACCCCTATTCCCGCCCACATAAGGCTAACCGATGAGTATGGGGCAGATGGCGAGTAGCTCTCTAAACTTGTGGATGATGCTAAGCACTAAGTTGGGGGCATAAGCGCGGGGTTTTCGAAGACACTGCGTACGATTCAAGAGCCAACTTCAATAAGGCTGTGAGGGGGTGCCAAGCCCGCGGGTGATAAAGCCTGGGAAGAACTCAAACGGAGGCCCAGAGGGTCACGCCAGAGGGCGAACAGTTAGGGTTCCTTTCGAACCCAGGGGGTTGTCGGGAGAGGCGCACATACTGGGGGAGTGGTGTGAAGGGAGATTGTGTTTCCATCGTTTAAGAGGGTGGTGGGTGAGGATACTCCGCATCCACCTTTAATTTAGGAATAATCAACGTAGTACCATCTAAAGTGTTCGTGTACGACGTGGTGTGAAGGGGCTCACAGGGGTGGTTGGGCTGGGGTGATAGAAGCTATAAGTCTGATGGGAGGCTTGGAATACTCTGGGTCAACAAAAGAGGATGAGATCATACTTAAGCGACAAAGCACTAGTCAGATAACCTCTATATTTGGGTTCACTGGACTTCGAATTATGGATTACCAGCTTAAGTCACTGGTTTTTAGCCACCTCTCAGGCTCCCCGCGTTGTTATGGTCACTGCGAGCAGACCGCTGGGCTGAGGGTTATTAGGGAGGATGGAGATGGTATGGTTGGTTGCTATGTTTGCCCCTCTGGCTATGTGTCTCGAATAGTGCGTTACTCTACAAAACGGGATGAGGAGTGGTTCACATCCTACCTTAAAGAGCTTCTGGGGGCCCAGCTCGACATTAAACCCCAAGATGTGCGTGTCGCCACACGCTATAACTGGGATCTAGGGCTCGGCGGCGAAAAACACGAAGCGGTGCTAAAGGAACACTACTGGGTGCAGAGCTATAGGAGGACTAAGAGTGATGACCCGAACAGGCAGGCGGTGTTCATGTGTTCACAGTGTGACTCCCTATTCCAACAGCCCGCGTCCTCCAAGAACACCCTCTGCCCAGCGTGTGCACCCAGAAACCAGGCGTAAACGTATTGCTACATGAGGAGGGTAGCCCCTCACTCAGACCATAACTATTCGTTCTATTAAGCCCAGCCCAGCTCAGGGCTGCACCCCCAGCCTGCTGAGGAGATTGGCTACTCCCCTAGCTGTGAGTTTAACATCCTCCGAGTAGCCTGTTAGAACGTGCTCTATTTTTCCGTCGGGGTACTCTAAGAACACTTGGGGTATCAGGTAGTCTTCAGACCAGTCGCCGTGCTCTGCGACGAGTCGATCGGCCTCTTTTACCGCCTCCGTGTCTATGTCGTATAGCTTTATCGGAACACCCAGTGTTTGGGATGCCTTCTTCATGGCCTCAACAGTCGTGGGCATACAGTGCGGGCACCAGTTGGCGTAAACCACGTGTATAGCTTTAAGCTGCATTTACCCCATCCCACCCATAAATAAGCCCGCAGTGTGATGAATTAAACCTTTCGCCTATACCCTAGGAGGCCGACGATTTTTTCAGCGGCTAAGCGTGCCGCGCCCCCTTTAAAGTTGGGTTTTGAAGGTGCCTGGACTTCGAGTACTCGTATAATGGAGTTGATAAGTGTGGTGGCGTCGAGTTGGGTGGGGCTTAGAACCGCATAGTTGTCCCGTGTTTTGAATCTCCAAGCGTTTCTCTCCTGCTCCCAGTGGCCCTTGATGGGTATACACACCGTGGGTTTCCCCAGCGCCTCAAGCTCGTTGAGGGTGGATGCTCCGCCTTGGGTGACCACGCAGTCTGATGCCTGAAAGTATGCTGTTGCTTGTGTTGTGAACCCCACAGCCAAAACACTCTTTTCATCACCATTATATTCTCTAAAGTCCACACGTGGCCCTGTAAGGAAGAGTAGGAGCGCGTCGAGCGCATCGGATAGTTCACGCCTGTTTTGCCACGCGAAGTCGAGTATGTGTTTTCCCACCGCGGTGCCCCCGATCGTAAAGCACACAATCCTCCGCTTACCGGAGTCCTCAAGCAGCCTCCTTCTCAGTTTCCCCACCTCCCTATCATCTACTAGTACTAGAACTATTGGGCCCGTGACCAAGAAGTTGGTTTGAACCCAGCCCCTAAGGCTGGGTGGCACACTATTTATGCTGTCAGCGAACACTCGGGCATCATTCATGAGTAAACTCTTCCTGAGCATCCTGTTTGCGTACGCTCCAAACACCCAACGCACGGGGTTAAACCCCTTGAGGGCGATGTCTACGAAGTCCGTTATCACCGCCCTGCAACTCGGTAGTGTAGGGTTTTGTTCCCAGCGGTGGGCGAAGAGTGTCTCGAGGAACTCATCCTGTACTAGTAGGTCGTACTCCGCGACTATTTTCCTTATCACCTGGTAATTTTGCTTGGCTAGGTTGTAGGCAACCCTTACAGCTTCGAGTGAGTCGACGCTTCCACCAACACTTTTTTCCTCGAACGCTGAACTCAGACTCACCATCTCATACGACTCAGGTAAAATATTCTCACCCACGGATTCAAGGTAGCTCAGCGCTGGCTGCGCGCACAGCCAGCCAACCGATGTGTCAGGTCTGAGCTTCACTATTTCCCTCACAATACTCAAACTCCTCTTCACGTGACCCAGACCAACGGAGGAAACCCCTACAAGCAGCCTCATATGACCCACTACCCACTATATGGTTCTCACTAGTCTCCTTGAAAACTGGTATTAAAGTTTCCTGAGATGGAAACCAAGCAAAACCCTAGTGTATAATATCTAGTGAAGTGGGTATCATTGCGCTGGTAGCAGTGGATTTATACAGTTTCCAAAGCCTCGCTCTTTTAGGGTGGGTATTCCAAAGGTATAAATACGCATGCAGAGAATATTTGACAATGTGTGTGAGGGCTTACCGGTTCAGAGCTTACTCTTCAAAGACCACGGCGAGGGTGTTGGAAACCCAGCTTGAGGCTGCGTGTAAACTCTACAACACGCTCTTACACGCCGAGCAAAAAGAGTATGAGGAGAACAAGCGCACTATGAACAAAACCGAACTCAGAGAGCTCGCCTTGGACCTGAGGAAGCGGAACAAAGAGTTTCAAGCTCTACACTCCCATGTTACCCAACAGGTCGCTGATAGGTTTTACTAGGCGCGTCAGAGGTTCCTTGATGGGCTCGCGAACAGGCCCAGGGTGAAGAAGTCTCACAGGTTTCTGTCGTTGGTGTATCCTCAGAGTGGTTGGAGGCTTTCTAACGCGAGGGAGGTTGGTCTTGGGAGGAACAAAAAGAGGAGGGCTCAGCTCTACCTTAGCAAAATAGGCTTCTTCACTTTAATCCTCCACAGGGTGTTCCCAGAAAACCAGGTGTCTCAAGTATGCGTGAAGCTTTACCCCTCTGGTCAAATCCATGTGATCTTCTTGGTGGAGGAGGCCGAAGTAGAAGAGGAGCTTTCATCGGGGGAGGGGGAGCCCGTGAAGGCTGTGGGTGTTGATTTGGGGCTCGCGAGGCTCGCCACTCTCTCAGACGGTCGATTTCTCGAGAACCCGAAACCGCTTGAGCGCTCTCTTGAAAGAATCAGGGTGCTTCAGAGGACACTATCAAGAAAAAGTTTCTCTCGGGTAACTGGCTTAAAGCGAGGCGGAGGCTTGCTAAACAGCACGAGTGTGGGGGGGATTTCAGGTGTGACCTGTTCTTCAAGCTCGGGGCTCTCCCCGCAGGGGAGTACGATGTGCTGGTGCCAGAGGATTTGGATGTCCAGGGCTTGATCCAGAAAGGTGAGACATGGAAGAGGAGGCTTCGGCTGTACGACTCCTCGTTCTCGGAGCTGAGGAGGATACTTGAGTGGGAGTTTGTGAAAAGAGGAAAACTGGTTTTACCTGTCCCAGCGTACAACACATCCCGTGAGTGTTTCCAGTGTGGGGAAATCAACTGGAACCTGACGTTTGAGGACCGAGTGTTCCGCTGTCCCCACTGTGGTTTCACCTTGGATCGTCACTTGAACGCTTGTTTGGTTCTCTTGAAGAGGTCAGGGTTGGTGCCACCCGCTGTGCCTGTGGAGCTTCGCCCAATACCTCCTCTCCCATCCTTGGGGTTGGTGGAGAGGGGGAGGCAAGGCGGGGTGATGGGGCAGGAAGCTTCCGCCTTCAGGCGGGGGTAGCTCACGTGTGAACCGCTTTGTTCATTATAGACTGCGTGACTCCTCGTAGTATATTTGGAAGCCTCTCTTCTTTAATTCCTCGAAGAATCTATCGGGGTTGAGTGCTCTCTCTGGGGGTATCACACCCTGCCCTTTGAACCCCATCTGTACGGCTATGCTTGAAGGCACACCTGCGCCGTACTCTGTTGCGTCAACTCCGAGTTCGGGTCTGGGGGGTATGACAACCTCGACCTCCGAGGTCTTGTGGTCCCAGCTGAACACCACCTTTGCTGACTCCCACTCTTTTGGCTCAGCGTCTCCGTAGCCCACTAGGCCTCTCTTGTTGAGTAACTCGTAGAGGTATCTTCGCGGTGATACGCCGTGAACCTCCTCTCTGAGTGCGAAGCCCAGCTTGGCGATGAGTCGAGCCTCCTCGAAGCCTGTTCCACCCTCCATCCAATCCACTTGGCCCACGCCTGGGAAGGATGAGGGGAAGGTTGCTAGCTCGCTGTGTATTGTGAGGTATGTTCTGAACTCCCCTACCGGCTGCCTGAACTTTGTGTCCTCATAGAGTGAGCACGGCTGGTAATAAACGTATTTTCCCCCTCTGAATACTGGTGCCTTCATTGAGAGCTCATCCATCTGGGTGTCGATGCTCCAGTTCACCCTGAACTCGTCGGAGAGGTTCCTCCACGCGTTCCTCACGGCTATGCGTTCGGGGACACCGCTAACATGGTGGAGGTGGGCTGCGGCTACGTTGGTTATACCCGGCTCAGCCCCCATGCCGATGAGTGCAGCCAAGCGCTCCCGCTCGAATTCGCCGTTGAGCCTCAACTGTTTTCTCGTCATCCAGAACAGGCCGCCTAGGTCAACGTAGTTCACACCCGCTTTAAGGCAGGCGCGCATGGCTTGCAGGTTGAAATAGTATTGCGCGGCGTTTATAGCGTAGTCGCACCCCTTAATGATTGAGGCCACCTCACTGGGCCTCCTCAGGTCTCCCTTCGCGTACTCAACATCGAAGCTTGGTTTCCTGATGTCCACACCCAGGACATCCACGTTAGCCCTGCGCAGGTCAGCTATTGTGGCCTTGGCCACAAGGCCAGCGGCGCCGATCACAGCCACCTTCATACCACTCAGCCCATTATACTTGTGTGGTTATCCCATGATTCATATGGCTTCAACTAGGTCCATTGTGAGTTTGGATTCTCTGAGCTTTACTAATACTTGGTCAAGCACCTCAAGGTGTTTTTTCACGGAGTCCTCCGTGTGCTGAACAGAGATCGTCCACTGCTCATCAGGCCCTGTGCCCCCAGGTATCACGCCCCTGTTCAACATCGCTATATAGTATGTCCACCAGGCGCCCACGTCGCATTTAAGGAAGTCCCTCCAATTCTCAACCCTTTTACCGCCGAAGAACACCGCGCCGCTTAGACCAATCCACTCCACGTAGGCGTTTATTCTACGGTCAGCGAGTGAATCCCTGTAGCCGGCTGCGAGCTCGTCTCCTAGCCTATACGCTTCGGAGTACGCCTGCTCCGTGAGTATTTGACTCATGGTCACGACGCCAGCCCTAACGGAGAGGGGGTTGGAGTTAAAGGTACCCGCGTGTGACACTTTACCGGGCACTATTGTCTCCATAACCTCCCTTTTACCCCCAACTACTGAGAGTGGGTAGCCCCCAGCTATGGCTTTTCCGAGCACCATTAGGTCTGGTTTAACACCGAAGTAGCCAGCCGCCCCAGAGTAGAATTTACCAGAGGTTTTTACTTCATCAAATATGAGCACGCACCCCTCTTTGTCACACAGTTTTCTCAGACCTTCGAGGAAGCCTTTCTTAGGTGGCACGAAGCCCATGTTCATTGGGATGGGCTCAAGGATCACCGCGGCTAGGTCTCCACTGTTTTCCTCAACTATCCTCTCAGTGGCCTCGAGGTCGTTGAATGGTGCGACGAGGGTGTTGTCCACAACCTCTTGGGGCACACCCTGTGACGCGGGAACCCTGTTAGGCCTGCGGGGGTCGCCCGCCTTGTCGGCTGTTGGCTTGATGCTCACGAGAAGCGTGTCGTGTGAGCCGTGGTAGCATCCCTCAAACTTTAAAACCTTTTTCCTCGAAGTGTGTGCGCGAGCTATCCTGACAGCGTGGTGTGTGGCCTCAAGCCCCGTGGTTGAGAACCTCACCATGTCGAGTCCGAAGCGCTTTGTCAATATCCCTCCAAGCGTGTATGTGTCCTCGCATTCGAAGCCGTATATCGTGCCCTCACCAATCGCATCCCTCATGGCGGATACGAGTGTGGGGTGAGCGTGGCCGCTCATGAGCACGCCGAAGCCCATGTTGAAGTCGAGGTACTCGTTCCCATCAACATCCCACAGCCTGTCGCCACGCGCACGGGAAACATAGAGTGGGTAGGGGTCCACGAACCTATAGTTGCTGTGCACACCGAAGGGTGTCAGCTTGCTATTGCCTTCAAATAGCCTCCTAGAGAGTTTGGTCCTCTCCGCGTATACTCTTGCCTCCTCTTCGGGAACATTAACCATAATATCACACAATGAGAATACCCTCCTTATATATCAGCCTTTTCAGGGTTCAAATCAAATGAGATAGAAATTAATAGGGTTATAAAAGAAATTTATCCATGTATTTGGTCAAAAATGTGGAATCCGTGAACAATGTCTGGCTCGGTTAGCCGATGGGTGGTCTCCAGAGAGGCATAAGTGTCTTGCTACGCGTGGATTCCACGGTTTTGGGGTCGGCGCATTGAGGTGCACGCTTCGTTGTGCTGGTGTGTTTTCGCAACAGTTTATTTATTTGTTGCATATCAATAGTTGAGTGCTGGGTGTATGGATGCGAGTCTCGTTTATGACGGTGGGCGTATACTCATTCGTGGGGTCGATTTTAGCCCGCCTTATACTAAGTGGGATGCTGTCTTAAAGGCGTATGTGTGTGACGCCATCCACTACGTAGATATTAGGGGGTATTTGGAGTCTCGGGGGGTTGTTTTTAGTGATAGGGTGCTTGATCTATTGGGGTTTAAGCCATTTGAATGTAAGTATGCGTTGAGGGATTATCAGAGGCAGGCTTATGAGGCTTGGATTGGAGCCAGGCGAAGGGGCATCATAGTTTTACCCACTGGTGCTGGTAAGACCGCTGTGGCCATTCACGCCGTCTCCGAGGCAGGTGTCCCAGCGCTTATAGTGGTGCCAACGATTGATCTGCTTAACCAGTGGGGTGGGCAGCTTGAGGCGCAGGGGGCTGAGGTGGGCTACTTGGGGGGTGGGATGAATAGTGTTAAGGGTGTGACCGTGTCAACCTATGATTCTGCGGCCATACGCGCTGGTGAGTTGGGTAACAGGTTCAGACTGCTTGTGTTCGATGAGGTGCACCACCTGCCAGCTCAGGCGTACAGTAGGATTGCACGCTTCAGTGCGGCTGAGTACAGGTTGGGGCTCACCGCAACCTATGAGCGTGAGGATGGGCTCCACACCCTTCTCCCATTCTTGGTGGGGGGTGTGGTGTACTCCTCCACCCACTCCGAGCTCTCGGGGAAATATCTTTCGGAGTATACCACTGAGGTTGTTAGGGTATCGCTGAGCCCTCGGGAGAGGGCTAGGTATGAGGAGCTGATGAATAAATATAGATCCATCCTAAGAAAGCACAGGATTAGGATGAGGGGTCCAGCGGACTTTCAGCGGCTGATTTTCCTGAGCGGTTCGAACAGGGAGCTCAGGGAGGCTTTGCTAGCGCGTAACGAGGCGCAGAAGATAGCCTTTAACTCTTCGGGTAAGATTGAGGTTTTGCGTGGCTTGCTTGAGAGGTTCAGGGGGGAGCGTATTATCGTGTTCACACAGCACAACGACTTGGTTGAGCGTATAAGTAGGGAGTTCCTGATACCCTCAATAACACATGAGACCCCTAAGGATGAGAGGGAGGAGGTTTTGAGGAGGTTCAGGGAGGGGGTGTATAGCTGTGTTGTTACATCCAAGGTGTTGGATGAGGGTGTGGATGTACCCGATGCTTCGGTGGGTATAATACTGAGTGGTACGGGCAGTAAGAGGGAGTACGTGCAGAGGCTTGGCCGAATACTGCGGAAGAGGGATGGTAAGGTGGCTCAGCTCATAGAGGTTGTGAGTGGGGGTACTATAGAGGTCAATACCTCCTATAGGAGGAAGAGGGTGTGAGGATTGCTTCAAACGGAGCTACTCAGGGTTAGGCGACGGGAGGGCAGGGTGCACCCCCTCTACTTGGATGCTGAGCGGCACGGTGAGTTGTGTAGCACACTAATAGAGATCTTCAACACACACGTTGGCGCAAAGAAGGCTTGGCTTGAAAGCAAGCTGGACGAGTTCGAGAGCTCCTCGGCTGACTTTAAGCTAGTGCGCGGCCTCGCATCCCTGCTTCTAAGGCGGTGCGGTTTTCGGGTTAAACCCAACCTAGCCGTCGAACCTAAGACGGCTCGGAGAGTGGTGTTCGAATACGCGTCACCCCCACCGCTGAGGGTGGAGGAGAGGAGCGAGGTGATCTCGAAGGCCGCGGAAAAGCTAGGCGTGAGCCCACAGCAGCTCGAGGAAGCGCTGTGGGCTGACAGGGACTCGGAGCTCATCTTGGAGTTCTTCACGAGACCAGACCCCAACACACTCATAGCAGAATACAACTTGGAGCTGACAAGAACCCTTATATCCCGTGCTTTAAGGCTTAGAGTCTACTCTGCTCCCGAGTGGAAGAAGGTTTTCCTGCTCGCCAAAAGGTGTGGGCTAATGTACCAGGCGGTTAGGGGCACCGAAGGCTTTGGTATAATGGTTGAAGGCGCCTACTATACCCATAACTCCAACATATACACTGATAGGCTAATCGCATTCTTTGACGGGCTTCTCAACCTGCGTGACTGGAGGCTTGTGGCGGATGTGCCCACTAGGAGCGCAAAGTACACCCATATATTCGAGTTGGACTCGAACACTTCTTCACGACTGGGCTTTGGCTACGTGGGGGGTGGAGGGGGTCCGCCGAGTTTTGACAGCGAGGTTGAGAGAAGATTCTACTACGCCTTCAGGTCTCTGAATAGTGGTTGGGAGATCCTAAGGGAGTCAGAGCCTCTTGTTGCGGGCGACGAGGTCTTTATCCCAGACTTCACCCTCACGAGGGAGGGCATCAAGGTATACGTGGAGATAGTTGGCTTCTGGACAAAGGAGTATTTGGAGCGCAAGGCTAGGAAGCTCGCATCCCTACGCGGGGTAGACTTGATTGTTGTGGCCAACAGGACGCACTCCGCCACGAAGATAGCGAGTGTGCCGGGGGTGGTGTTCTTCGAAGGCGACGTCCCACTAAAACCAATCTTAGACGTGTTAAACACTAGGCATCCCCCACGGGAGGAGGCCCCCCCAGTTATGGATAACCTAGGAGAAGTGGTCGATGTGGGCATACTCAAAAGGAGGCTTGGCTCAAACTATCAGGACGCGCTAAAACAACTCAGGGGGGAAGGATATATTCAGCTTGGCTCAACGCTTGTGAAAAAGTCATTATTTGAACAGGTGGCCTCAGAGCTTAAGGCTGCTGGTAAAATCACGTACAGTGATGCCGACAGATTGTGCTCGGCTCACGGCTTGAACACACAAGCTGTCTTAGAGGCTCTTGGCTATCGTGTTAAATGGCTCGGCCTAGACCCATCCAGCATAGTTGTTGAGCCCAGCACTCAGGCAACCTAGGCCTCATGGTTGCCTCATTATCTTTAGGGGAAGACCTTGTACGCCCCGTGGGGGCGGGGTGGTTCACTCCAACAAGACGCATTAATCCACCGGGACAAAGTCCCCAATCTCCACCGGGGGGTGTGTAATGGTGTGCTGCCTACCCATCGTCAATCAAGCTCCGTAATTCATAAGGATATTAGACGGTGTATTTTTACGTGTACTTTTAGTGAGGGTTGGTAGACACTTCCCTCCTCAACCGGTTACCCACAGTGTGATTAGAGTGAAGAAGAGCACGGGTAGCGCTATTAGTACCCCTACCTTCATGTATTCGTACACCGTCACCCTGATATCGCCTTTCCTATCAAGCATATAGAGCCAGAGGAGTGTTGCAAGTGAGCCTATGGGTGTGAACTTAGGGCCGATGTCGTTGCCCACAACGTTGGCGTATACTAGCCACGTGGGGTCGCCCAGCCTGCTTATTGCAAGGTTGCCCAACATAACTGAAGGCATGTTATTCATTGAGGCCGCCAGTAAGGCGAAGAAGAAACCAGAGAGTAGCGTGGATAGTGGTTGCCCAAGGCTCGAGACCCATCCAAGAACAGTGGAGAGAAGCTGTGTGAGCCCCTCCCTGCCGAGTCCGAATACAATTAAATACATTCCTAGCGAAAACACAACTATTTGCCAAGGCGCAGTTCTAATAATCCTCAGCGCATTTATCTTCTTATTGAGCTTCGTGAGCCCTAATACTATTACTGCTGTGGGAACAGCTACGTAGGCAACGGGCACTCCGTAGAATCCCCCTAGGGAGTAAGCTAAGATGAGCATAATTATTGATGGTGTGGCCGCCTTGAATATGAGGGGGTCCCTTATGACGTTAGCTGGATCCACGAGCGTGTGGGTGCTAAACCTCCCCGTTACACTCCTTCTATAGTACGACCAAAGCAGTATTAGGCTGGAGGTGATCGCTGCGAGGTCGGGCGGGATCATGACTTGGGCGTATCCCAGAAAACTTATTCCGAAGTAGCTTGAGGCAACTATGTTAACTAGGTTGCTTACCACAAGCGGTAGGCTAGCTGAGTCCGCTATGAACCCAACTGAAACTATAAATGGTAGTGCCTGTCTACCGGTTATGCCAACCCTCTTTAGAAGCGTGTAGATTATTGGTGTGATTATTAGTGCTGTTCCATCGTTCGCGAACACCGCTGAAACACCCGCACCCATGAGGATTATGAGTATGAATAATCTTAGTCTGTTCCCTCCTGCGATCTTCGCGATCTTCATTGCAAGGTACTCGAAGAATCCTGCCTCATCGAATACGAGGGATACCATTACTATGGCTACGAATGTGAAGGTGGCGTTCCAAACTATGCTCCACACTAACAGGATGTCTGATGGTTTGGTGATGCCCAGGAGGAGGCAGAGGATGGCTCCAGCTGTCGCTGAGTAACCTATCGGGAGGTTCTTGGGTCTCACTGTGACGAGAAAGAGTGTGGCTAGAAAGATTGCTAGTGCGGGTAGAAATAGTGGTTTCATTGCGTGTTGAGGAGCTCCTTTACCTTCTCTTCCACTTGATCCCTTATCCTCCTCACCTCTTCTAGAGGCTTCCCTTTCGGGTCGTCGATATCCCATTCAACTAGCTTTTTGCTCATTTTTGCTAAGAGGGGGGCGGGGCATACCTCCTCCACCGAGCAACCCATCGTCACCACAACGTCAGCCCACTCAACCATTTCGTTGGTCATACGCTTGGGGGTGTTGGAGCTTATGTCTATTCCTACCTCCAACATAGCCTGAGCCACCACTGGATTCACACGGCTTGCTGGCATCGTGCCCGCGCTCATAGCCTGTGCACCCAGTTTCTTAGCGAAGGCCTCAGCCATCTGGCTTCTGCCCGCGTTCTCAACACACACGAAAAGGACCCTTTTTGATCCACTCATGGGTCAACCAGGCCTCTAATAATCAAATGGACTTGTGCGTGTTCATGTTGGCACTTCAAGCACAGCCCCCCTAACAGCACCGCCTACTACTGGGGAGGTGTCGATGGGTTTCTCTAACGCTGGGTTTATTTTAAGTGTAGATAGAGGTTTTTCCTTGGTGTACACGATTTGGTTGTCGCGTGTAATCTTAGATCCCCCGCCTCCGGCTTGCTTAAGTTTTACAGCGAAAACCTCGGCTTTGGCCTCTAGGAGGCTTTTCACCGCGCCCGGCGCACTAGACAGATAGCGTTCAATGCGCAGCTCAAACTCGTACACCATGATTAATACTACCACTTTCGTAGTATTTATATTGTCGAGTTTCGATGGTCGGAGTTACTATGGACTCTAGTAGTAATGGCGAGCTTTGTCTCTGCGCGCTTGACGGTGTGATGGAGGTTTTGAGTAGAAAGTGGGTGCTTTTTACAATAAACTCAATTGGGAGACGAGGGGTGGCCCGCTTCAAGGATCTTTATCGCGAGCTAAAGGGAATATCTCCCTCCACACTGACGGCTGTTCTACGTGGACTCGAAGCTCAGGGCCTCGTTAGCAGGCAACAATACGCCGAGATACCCCCACGTGTTGAATACTCTCTCACAAAGGATGGAGAGGCTCTGCGACGGGCGATCCTACCCCTACTCATATGGGCTAGCGAGCGTGACACGCGTCAAAACTCAAGACCAAGGTGTGAGCCGGGGCAGTATGTACGGGTTGTCTAGAGCAGGGTCCACTCTTCTAAAGTGTTGTTAACTCTCCATTTGGTGTAGTATAATGCTCAGCTGGGTTTTGTTGACTATACGGTGCGTGTGTAGTATTGCCCCATGTTTGGGTGCTTTTAGTTGTCTTTGGCTCCAGGTAGTGTCCACTTGCCCGACTTGAGTGTCAAACGCCTCGGCTCGCTACGTGTGCGATGTGTGGGATTTGTGCGTAAGGGTTAAACCACACTTTGGAGATGGTTGTGTGTGTTGGAAGAGAGTAGGCTCGAAGGCTATCATGGACTCGCGTATAGAAAGCTTGTTGAGGCGGGGGTGAATGTTGGGGATACTGTTGAGGTTTCTTTTGGGGATGAGAGCTTTGTGGGTAGGCTCATGCCGCGTGTTGGGTCTGATGATGACAGTGTTGTGACAATTAAGCTTCCAAATGGGTATAACATAGGCTTGAGTGTTGTGGATGCCTCTGTGAGGCTCGTGGGCTCCGTTAGGGCTACGCCTCAGCAAAACCCCGCTGAGGAAGCGTTGTCCTTTGGTGAGGGGGAGTACGTGGCTCTGATAAGCACTGGTGGGACTATTGCGAGTAGGGTGGAGTATGAGACTGGCGCTGTGAGGCCTGCTCTTCGGGCATCCGACTTGATGAGTCTTGTCCCGGAGCTTGAAGGTATAAGCCGGCTCAAAACGCAGGTGCTTATGAGTATTCTGAGTGAAGATATGCAGCCCGCCTACTGGGAGAGGATAGCTCGCGCCGTGTACTCGGAGGTTAAAGCGGGGGCTGTGGGTGTGGTGGTGGCCCATGGCACAGACACAATGGGCTACACCGCGGCCGCCCTAAGCTTTGCACTGAGGGGTGTGGGACGACCCATCGTGCTGGTTGGCTCCCAGAGGAGTAGTGATAGGCCCAGTAGCGATGCGTACACGAACCTGCTCTCCGCGGTGAAGTTCGCCAAAGAGTCCTCCTGCTCAGGCGTGTACGTGTGCATGCACGCCTCCACTTCTGACCCCACCTGCGCCGTGATTCCCGGTGTCAAGGTGCGGAAGATGCACACAAGTAGGAGGGATGCCTTCAAAGCCGTTAACGCTCAGCCCGTGGCGTTAGTGGACCGTGAGAAGCTCGTTTTCTTGAGTGAACCCCGAAGAGATTTTGATGGAGTGGGCAGGATTGATTTTAGGCCGGGTTTCAGTGATAAGGCGGCCCTAATATGGTATTATCCTGGGTTTAACTTGGATATTCTTAACTGGTTTGCTGAGAAGGGTTATTTGGGGGTGGTCCTAGCCGGTACCGGTCTTGGTCATGTGTCCTCCGAGCTTGTTGAGGGTATAGCGCGGCTTCGGAGGAAGGGTTTCCTGGTTTATATGACTTCGCAGTGTCTGTATGGGCGTGTGAACATGAATGTTTACACCACTGGTCGCAGACTGCTCTCAGCGGGGGTTGTGCCCCTCGGGGACATGCTGCCCGAGACCGCGTATGTGAAGCTATCTTGGGCTCTCGCCAATTATCCCGTCGAGGAGGTGGATAGTGTTATGCGCTCAAACCTTGTGGGTGAGGTCTCCGCGCGTAGTGTGTACTCGGGTGAGTGGGCTTGAAGGTCGGCCTCGAAATACACCAGCAGCTCGATACACGTGAAAAGCTCTTCTGCGCCTGCCCCACTACCCCGGCTCCCGCGAAGCCCGATTATGAGTTCAGACGCGTGTTAAGGGCCACTAAGAGTGAGCTTGGGGTGGTCGACCCAGCGGCACAGTTTGAAGAGGTGCGTCGAAGGGTGTACGTGTATCAGGGGTTCAGGGATCACACGTGTCTTGTGGAGATGGATGAAGAACCGCCGCACGAGTTGAATATGGAGGCGCTGGAGATCGGGCTTATGTGCGCCATGCTACTCGGGGCGAGGCCCGTTGACGAGGTCGTGGTGATGAGGAAGACTGTTATCGATGGCTCAAACACCAGCGGCTTCCAGCGCACAGCGCTCATCGCCCTCGGTGGGGGGATAAAGCTTGGAGATAAAACTATTGGTATATCCACCGTTTGCCTTGAGGAGGACGCGGCAAGGCTTGTGTCCACGGATACCTCAACTGGCGTCGTAACCTATAGGTTGGATAGGCTGGGTGTGCCGCTTATTGAGATATCCACTAAGCCGGATATAACCACACCCGAGGAGGCGGGGGCCGCCGCGTACGAGATTGGGAAGATTCTGAGAAGGCTGCGGAGGGTTAAGCGGGGGCTCGGAACGATTCGGCAGGACATCAACGTCTCCGTTGAAGGAGGAGCGAGGATCGAAGTAAAAGGAGTGCAGGAGCTAAGCCTGATACCCAAGGTTGTGAGCTTCGAGGTTAAGCGCCAAGAGGGCCTACTAAAGCTAAGAGAAGAGTTAAGACGGAGGGTCTCCTCTGTTATTGTCTCAGACCCCGTGGACCTCACCTCCGTTTTTGAAGACACCCACTCTAACACCATTAAGCAGGGCTTAAAGAGTGGTGGAGGTGTGTTCGGTGTGCGGATTGAAGGCTTCTCGGGCTACTTTAAGTTCGAGGTGGCGCCTGGGAGAAGGTTTGGCTCCGAGCTAGCCGACTACGCAAGGCAGATAGCCGGTGTGGGGGGTCTGTTCCACAGCGATGAGCTACCAGCCTACGGTGTCACCCAAGAGGAGGTTGACGCTGTTAGGAGGAAGCTGTGTTGCAGAGATGCCGATGGATTCATACTCGTCGTAGCCGAGAGAACTAGGGCTGAGAGGGCGCTGGGCGTTGTGGCCAAAAGGTGTACTCAGGCTATCGAAGGCGTGGTTGAGGAAACTCGAGCCGCTCAGCCAGACGGCACCACGAGGTTTCTAAGGCCAATGCCTGGCTCCGCTAGGATGTACCCTGAGACGGATGTGCCCTACGTGCGGGTGACGAGTGAGACCTTGAGGAGGCTTAAATCAGCCATCCCACCTCCTCTCGAAGAGCTCGAATCTAGGCTTGTATCACTCAAGGTGAGTAGTGAGCTCGCTAAGCAAGCTGTTGAGTCAGAGTGGCTTAACGTATTGGAGACGATGCTAGCCGAAGCCCCAGAGGCGGCGCAGCTTCTATGCGCCGTTCTCACCCAAGATGTTCGCGAGCTAAGCCGTGAAGGGGTTGGTGTGGATGAGCTCTCGGATCAGGTTGTACTCGAGCTGTTGCGTGGCGCTGTGCGTAGGGGGCTGCTGAGGGATCAGGTCAAGCAGGCGCTAAGACTCGTAGCGACTTCATCGAGAAGCGTGGGTGAAGCCTTGGAGGAGGTTTCAAGCGCCACAATTAGTCTTGATGAGCTCGACGCCATAATTGAGTCTGTGATCGATTCAAACAAACAGCTCATCAGCGCAAGGGGCGCGGAGGCTTTTAAGCCACTTATGGGGGATGTTATGAAGCTTGTGCGGGGTCGTGCTCCAGGCTCGGTTGTCTCCCAGAGGCTAGCGCAAAAGCTACGCGAGCGCACTGAGCGGGTCAGCACTCAAGGGTGACGGTGTCAAAAACTTCCTCACCTGTTCCCACATACTTGACTGGTACACCCACCTCCACCTCGACCTCTTCGATGAACTTCTTCGCATCTGCGGGTAGCTTGGAGTACTCCCTCACACCCTTAGCGTCGGGGTAGACCGCGTCGATCTTGGTTATCGCACACGCGGTTGCACCGTTCAGTTTAACAGCCCTCTTTGCGAGTTCGAAGTCAAAGGGCGCGGCCCGCCGAAGCCTGCCTGTGACTGTTCCCCTCTCAACCCAACCTCTCCGCTCTAGTTCGGCTGGGTCCAGCTCACCTCGTAGCGGACCGTTCCCCACCCTCGTAACATAGCTTTTGAAGACCACTATCACCTCGCCGACGTGCTTGGGGCCAACTCCTATGTCCGCGCATATGGATGATGCGGTAACATCCTTGCTTGTCACGTATGGGTAGGTGCCATGGTAGAGTGAGAGGAATGTTCCCTGGGTGCCCTCCGCCACCACTAGGCCGCCGCGTTGGAGTTCCTCGTGAATCATGGCCACGGTGTCCGCTAGGTAGGGTTTGAGGTTTTCGGAGGATGAGCACAGCCTGAGAGTCCTAGAAACCCTCTCCTCCATTGCTGGACCACTTCCGCTTCCAGTTGTGCCTATCTCCTGTTTGAGGTGGGAGCTACCCCTATCCTTCTCGATGTGTCTTTGCTCGATTAGGCCGCAGTTGTTATCTACATGTATCCTCCCATCCACGCCTAGCTCCCCGACCTCCTTGGTCAGAACGGCTTCATCCACGAGCACTCCAGGCCCAATCACGAGTCTGGTGTCTTTGTTCACAAAGGCTGAGGGCACAAGCCTTAGCCTGTGGGCTTGGCCGTTGAACACGACGGTGTGCCCAGCGTTAGGCCCAACCCCTCCTCTTGCGGCTATCCTAGGCTTCTCCACGAGTGAGTAGTAGGCGATTATCTTGCCTTTACCCTCATCACCGAAAAAGCCCCCCACGAATACTGTGACGGTCAACCCAACTACTCTTCGAATACTTATATTTAAGACATTGTGTGCAGTCTGCTGTGTTGAATAATTATTTATAGCGCGGCTGTCAATTCCTTGCTTATGAACCCAAAAGAAAAAGACAGCCGCAATAATAATAACAAAAGATGGGGTAATAGGTTTATCGACAAAAGGAACTGGAAGAGTTACAATGAAGAGCTTGTAGTTAGGGGTGAGTTTTTGCTGCCGATAGATATGTTTGATAACTGGTATGAAGAATTGGATAAGATGAATGAGGGCAAGAAGGGTAGGCCTTATGAATTCCCTGAATCTTTCATTAAAATCCAGGCTGTATGGCACCTGCAGTGGGTTGATTACAGGGGACTTGAGGGGATAGCAAGCTCACTGGAAAGGTTATGCTTGATAGCCTACCATCATGATGATTACACAACCATATGGCGCAGAGTACACGGCGTGAGGCCTGAAATAAAGCCACCAACCTACGATGAAGTTGAAGCTGGCTCAGACGCAACTGGGTTTAAGTCTGGTCACGCTGGCGAGTACACGACTTATGTATATGGAAATTTAAGGAGAAAGTACGTTAAGGTAATAATAACTGCGGATATAAATTCAAAGAAGCTGATCGCTGTTGACGCTAAGATAGGCGAAGTATCCGAGTCAAAGGTTGCTGTGAAGCACATAGAGCTGTTAAAAAAAGGGGATTAAGCTGAAGAAGTTCTACGGAGATGGCGCATATGACACGAACGAAATATTCAATGTAATTGGCGATGCAGAGTCAGCTATAAAGATAAGGAAGAACGCTACAACTTATCGTTGTAGGGGAAGCAGGAGGAGAAGACAGGAAGTAAGTTAGGGAGTACATGAGGCTAGGTTATAAAAAATGGGCAAAGAAGGTTAAGTATGGCCTTAGGTGGGCTATAGAGGGAATATTCTCATCTATAAAGAGAAAGTTTGGAGAAGACCTTAGGGCGAGAAGTGTAATTGGTTTGCTAGCGGAAGCTATGCAGAAAGTTTGGGCATACGACGCAATGGTCAGCTATGCTAAGAACGCAATGCTAATGGCATGATCAATTAAAGCCTATTGGTTAAGATAAAAAAGAATTATTCAACAAAGCACGTGCGGTCACATCTGATCTTACGCTCAGGTTGAGTGTGGGTTCATCATGCTCGTGTAAGCCTCGCATGTTTTCTTTATAGTGTTTCCAAAACCTCGCCCTTTACGTAGACCCAAAATTAGCGCTTGCTGGCTGTAACCCACACACGGATTTTGGGTTCACTGTTTAGGGCGGGGTAGCTCACTAGGTGTGTTTTTAGTGGAATATACTATTATTGAATGTCGTATACTCTCCAAGGGAAGACCTAGTGAAGTGTGACCTACACTTCAATTGAAAAGTTATAAACAAGTGGCCCCATTATGTTGATGGTGCAATAGTGTTTGTTTGGGCACACTCCTAATTTGTTGGGCCGGAGGCAAACCAGCTACATGGCGGGTGGGACCTTACGGCTGGGTGGGGGTTTCCACGCCTTTTCGTATAGACTTAAAAGTGTTTTTTTAATTGTTGTTGGATGCACTGTTAAAGGTGTTTAGTATGGCTCAGCTCGAAGAACAAAAGGAGACCAAGCTCGAGATTCCGAAGGAGACGCTTGACTTTTTCGGCGGCGATGAGCTTCGCGCACGCGTCTTTTACGAGAAGTATGCGTTAAGGGATGAATTGGGCAGGGTGCTTGAGAAGACCCCCGTTGAGATGTGGCGGCGTGTGGCGAGGGAGATAGCCTCCGTGGAGAAGGAGGATAAGAGGGCTGAGTGGGAGGGGAACTTCTACTGGCTGCTATCCGAGTTCAGGTTTGTGCCGGGGGGCAGGATAATGTTCGGTGCTGGCCAGAGGGGGAGGAAGGCCACGCTCATAAACTGCTATGTTATCCCCATCAAGGAGGACTCGATTGAGGGGATATTCGAGTGGTGCAAGGAGGCTGCGCGCACCTATAGTTATGGGGGTGGGGTGGGCACCGATATATCTATTCTGAGGCCTAAGGGTGCACCCGTCCACAACGCCGCCTTACAGTCCACTGGCTCCGTGTCCTTCATGAATGTGATGAGTGAGACCACGGGTACAATCGGGCAATCTGGGAGAAGGGGGGCGCTCATGATCACCATCAGAGTGGACCACCCCGATGTGTTCGACTTCATCAGGGTAAAGAGGGATTTGAGGTCGGTGAGGTACGCTAACATCTCTGTGCGTGTTACAGACGAGTTCATGCGTGCGGTTGAGGAGGACAAGGAGTTCACCCTCTGGTATGAGAACGAGGTTGTCGGTCGCTTGGAGCGTAAGATCAGGGCGCGGGAGCTCTGGCGGGAGCTCGTGCAGTCGGCGAGGGATTGGGCCGAACCGGGCCTCATATTCTGGGACACCGTGAAGAGGGGTTCACCGAGTGAGTATAATGGGATGGAGGTTGTGACCACTAACCCGTGTTCGGAGCAGCCGCTGCAGCCCTACGGTGCGTGCGACCTCGGAAGCATCAATCTCTCAGCCTTCGTGGTGGACGAGTTCACTGAGGGTGCGAGGGTGGACTGGGAGGGGCTTGAGCGCGCCGTGAGGTACGCTGTGCGCTTCCTGGATGACGTGCTCGACTACAACATGGGGAGGCACCCCCTTAAGGAGCAGGAGGAGGCTTCGCGTATGAGTAGGAGGATAGGTCTTGGTGTGACGGGTCTTGCGGACATGCTCGCCAAGCTCAGGATAAGATACGACTCAGAGGAAGCGCTCGACTTTGTAGACGAGTTCTTTAACAGGTTCAAGTGTGTGGCCTACGATGCGAGCATAGAGCTCGCCAAGGAGAAGGGCGCCTTCCCATTATTCGACGCCGAGAAACACCTCTCCATGCCCTTTATCAGGACGTTACCCTCCGAGCTCAGGGAGAAGATTGCTAGGTTCGGCCTGAGGAATGTGGCTGTGCTCACCGTGCCCCCTGTGGGCTCCGGCTCTGTTCTGGTTGGCACATCGAGTGGCATTGAGCCCATCTTCGCGTTCAGCTATACGAGGAGGAGTGAATCCCTTTCAAAGGAGTACTTCAAGGTGTATCACCCACTTGTGGGTGAGTACATTAAGAGGTTTGGGCTTAAGGACGAATCCGCGCTACCCGATTACTTCGTCGAGGCGCACAGGATTAACCCTGAATTCAGGGTTAAAATGCAGGGCACAATACAGAAGCACATCGACAGCGCAATCTCATCCACAGTCAACCTCCCCTCAGATATAACGGTTGAGGAGGTTGAGAAGATATATATGCTCGCTTGGAAGTCGGGTTGCAAGGGCATCACGGTGTACAGGGAGGGCTCAAGGGAGGGGGTTCTTATAACCGAGGAAGCCAAGAGCTCTGAGAAGACCGAGCAATCTCAAAGTGGTGATGCTGGTGTTGGTTCACCTAGAAAGAACTGGGTTAGACCCCGTGTACTCAGCGGGCAGACAATAAAGTTCAGGCTGCCTCAGGGCTCGATCTATATCACTGTTAACGGTGATGAGGAGGGTATAAAGGAGGTGTTCGTGAACCTCGGCAAGTCTGGCAGCGATGAGAAGAGCTACAGTGAAGCCATAGGGAGGCTTATCAGCAGGTACCTCCAACACGGAGGAGACGTCAGGGATGTGATAAAGAGCCTTAAGGGTATCCACGGTAAGACATCGACTTGGGATCAAGGCATCCAACTACTCAGTGTGCCCGACGCCATAGCGAAGGCGCTCGAACTCATAAGCGGGCAGGAAGTACCTGTTCACAGAACCACAGGCGAGCAGCCTAAGGCTTCTCCAGCTGAAAAGGGTGATGCCGCCGCAAGCAGGACTAAAGCATTCAGCGATGATGTAGTAGGTGTTAGCGTGTGCCCTTCATGTGGGGAGGAGACACTGGTCTACGAAAACGGCTGCTACACGTGTAAGACTTGCGCTTACACGAAGTGTGAGTGACACAAGAATCACTCAAATCCTTTTTCAATTTTGAGATGAACCGCTAACAACACTTAAAAAGGCTTTCAGGAGGGCCTTCCAAGGCTGCAATAATCGGATGCTGAACGCCACTTCTATCGGCAAAAAGTGATAGTTTTTGTTTTCATCTTAAGCTATGCTAGCCGTATCTGAATACAATGCCTTTTGCGCCGTTTGGATAATCCCACTCGATGGCGCCGTTACCATACTCGTGACAGGCCACGTAGCACGCCCTTAGCTCGAGGCATGCGGCGTAGTTCACTGTTATGGCGTTGTTCTCCCACCTATATACTTTGGCTGGACAGACGATCAGGCAGGGCTTCTTAACACATTTACGGCAGAGCTCCTGGTCTGCAATCCTGATGTGACTCTGCCTGTCCAGATCCCATTTATCCACGCCCAGTCGAGCCTCGACGCTGGTTTTCTCTGGCATCACTCCAGAAGTACTTTATACCCTGCTTTAAATGTTTGCAATCTACATATAGCTCTCATAACAACTTTTAAGCGCGTGTGCTCTTTATCTAATTGTGTCCACACAAAGCCTATATGGATGTATGAAATTATTTTGGTATGGACAATAGCCTGACGCTTATACGTGATACGTGTGAACCTGATGGTTTATTCTACACCTCTATAGACTCTTGTTTGAGTCTTTCGTTGGCTGAGGTGTAGTGGTTGACCCGAAGAGTTTATGGACGCACGGATAAGAAGAGGGTCACAGTTAAGGAGGTTAAGTCCTTTCTTAAGGAGATATTCGGGGAGTACATTGCAAACATTGTGATCCAGGAAACTATTAGTAACAGAGCTGACGCGCACAGGCTCAGTGATGGTGAGATAAAGGCTCTGATTGCTGGTATGGATGAATTGTTCGGCTGTTGCGGTGAGGTCTTGTACCAGTTAATGGAGTTCGAGGACGAGGAGCTCTCAGTTTAGTTTTTATCTGTGTCACACATTGATGTGTAGATGGCTGTAGAAGACCTCCATGAGTACGTTGATCTGCTAGAAGAAAAGCAGATGTTGGTACGTGTCAAAGCAGAGGTGGACCCAGTCCTAGAGTTGTCTGAGATTCTTCGCCGACTGGTGGCGCAACGTCAGGGTAAAGCCGTACTCTTTGAGCGTGTGACAGGGTCGAAGATTCGTGTGCTGGGGAACGCGTTCAGCTCGGAGGAGCTGGTTGCTTTGGGCTTGGGAGTGAATAGCCTCGGAGAGCTGAGTGGTAGGCTTGGGGATCTGCTCAAACCCGAAATACCCCACGGGTTTTTGGAGTCGATACGCGCGCTACCGAGGCTCAGGGAGCTCGCTGGATTCGCGCCCCGCGGAGTGAAAACTGGGCCTGTTAAGGAAATTGTGGACGTGGTTAACCCCACAATAGCAGGCCTCCCCATACCGAAGGTTTGGCCTAAGGATGGAGGCAGATTCATAACCTTCCCACTCGTGGTCACAAAGGACCCGGAAAGTGGTTTAACGAATATAGGTGTTTACAGAATGCAGGTGTACGATGAGAGGACCCTGGGTGTTCACTGGCAGCTTCACAGAAAGAGTTCGCAGGTGTTCAAGGAGCTCGAGAAGCAGGGTAGGAAGATGGATGTGGCCGCAGTGATAGGCGCTGATCCCTCCACTATATTCGCTGGTGTAGCGCCCGTCCCAGACGCGTTTGATGAGTACCTTTTCGCTGGCTTCGTCAAGGGTAGCGGGGTCGAGCTCGTTGAGTGTGAAACCGTGGATCTCAGGGTTCCAGCTAGGGCTGAGATTGTTCTTGAGGGCTACGTTAACCCGGGGGAATACAGGCTGGAGGGACCCTTCGGCGACCACACGGGTTACTATACACCGCCTGAGCCATACCCGGTTTTCCACTTGACGGGTGTTCTTATGAGGCGTGACCCAATATACCTGACTACTGTTGTGGGAAAACCCGTGCAGGAAGACGCCTACCTTGCGAAGGCCGCCTCAAACGTCTTCACCGCACCCCTTAAAATCCTTTTCCCAGAAATAGTGGACTTGTACTTACCGCCTGAGGGTGTGTTTACCAACCTAGCTATAGTCTCAATTAAAAAGAGCTATCCCGGGCATGCCAAGAAGGTTATGATGGGGTTATGGGCTATGCCCCAACTAATGTTTCTTAAGGTTATAATCGTGGTGGATGATGATGTGAATATTAGGGATATGGGGGAGGTTGTGTGGGCCACTACCACTAGGTTTGACCCAGCTAGGGATGTGGTTATCGTGCCAGCTACCCCCACGGACAGCTTGGATCACGCTTCAGCGATGCCCAATTTGGGTTCAAAGATGGGCATAGATGCGACCGTCAAATGGAGGGAGGAGGGCTATAACCGAGAGTGGCCGGAGGTGGTAGGAGTGGATGAGAAAACTAAGAAGCTAGTGGATTCAAGATGGGCTGAATACTTTGCGGGGTAAGAAGACGTATATGATGGTTGGAGATTGCGTGGCTCGTGGGCTACCCACCCCAAAACTGTAGGTCAAAAATCTGTGTAGATTAAATGTCAATGCTAAGCGTGAATATTGGTTTGGTGTAAAAGTGGGGGTCTCCCCATCACCGTTAGGCTCGAGATACCCATACCTAGGGTCGCCAAGACTTCACTTACTATGCAAGGCGCTGGTTCCACACATCCTGAAACACGGGTACGGGTGGCTTTAACTCGCTCTTGGGTTCTGAGTATCAATTCCAGACTAAAGGGTGTACAATTTTTTCAAAGCGCATCGGGGGTCAAGCAGAAGCGTTTGATCTGACGGAGGAAATTTTGGAAAACTTCTAGCTCAGAATTCAAAAATGGTTGCACACTCACACAACATGATGGCAAACTGCTTCACGGGTGAGTTGTTGCACGGAGCATTAGATACGAATTGCGGTGCTAACACATCTGTTGCAGGTTAATTGTTTGAGTGGTTAATTAATATACCACTCTTCTTAGTGCGTTGCCAACCCTCTTGATGCACGTGCTATTAAGGTGTTGGAGGCTCTTAAGCTTCTGTAGGGTGCGTGCTTAGGATGTTATGGTAGAAGTGTTTTGTTAACCCTAAGTATAGGAACACCGGGTCGCCCATCTTGACGATTATAAGGCCTTCATCAGTGAGCTGATATCTCGTTGATGGTGGCCTTGTGCGGCTTACAACCCTCTTTATCAAACCTATTCTTTCGAGGCTCTTAAGTTTAAGGGATAGAATTCTAGAACTAAGCTGTGGTAAAACTCTCTGAATCTCGCTGAATCTCGCAGATTTATAGGTGTAGAGTACAACAAGGATTTCTATTGACCACTTGCTAAAAACCGTTTTGGAGATCCTTAAATTTGGCTCCATGAACCTAAGGGTTTGCAGCGAATCATAACCCGTATGCTTTAACACACTCTTCGAAAATTGTGAGCAGTAATCCGCAAAACCCGCGAACAACTCTTTTAAGTCCGCGTTTAGCTCTTCTTGCGACTCATTCATTCTCTATTAGTATTGTAGTCAAATAGAAAAATCTTTCGCCACGTACTTGATGGTGTCCGGATAAGGCTTAAACGTGGTGGGCGCCACGGTTCGGAATTGGTGACTACCCGTGGATCCCACCACGGATGTCTTTACATTCTTTAGGAATTTAAATGTTTTCGTGAGGAACAAGAAGAGGTTCTCACGAGCTCAAGGTGATGGCTGTGCTCCTAAACGCCTTTGGGCTAAGCCTCAACGAGGAAAAACATCTAGCTTCTTTAGACTACTCTCAGAGCCAGTCTCGAAGTCGAGTGTTGAGGAGTGGACGAGAAAGGTTCTCGGAGGAGAAGCTGAGCTTCAACCCCAAGCCACGCGAATATCCAGTCATCGCTGTTGACGAGACTGTGGTGAAGTGTGGGGGCCAACCACTATACGTGTGGGTTGGTGTGGACGCTGTAACGAGGCAACCCATCTGGTTCGGTGTTTCACTCACAAGGACCACACAGAACGCCCTCAGGTTTCTTCATAGGTTGAGAAAAAGATGCCTGGGTGACCCTGTGATCCTCACAGACCGGGGACCATGGTACCGTGAGGCTGTGAGCAGAGCTGGTTTTAGAAACCACGTTCACCAGACGTTTGGGTTGCGTAGCTCTGTTGAGCGATTCTTCGGGTACCTCAAGGATAGAACAAGGGTTTTCTACAACAACATAAACCCGAAGAAAACACCCTTCACACCACTCGTAGACTTCCTAGAACTATTCGTGCACTGGTACACTGAGTGGAGGTGACACGGATGAAGTCTTATCCGGACACCATCACGTACTTAACGGTAAATGCACAACATGTGAGTTGTATCATCTAAGCGTTTTAAGGTATGCAAAGGGTGCTCCCATTGAAAGATATAATGGGTGATGTACTGTGGAATCCAAACGTGTTGTCCTATGGGTCGCCGACCCACTTCTTCAGACGTATTTAGCCGTCAGGCTGGGGATCCACCCGGTTTAGACAGGGATAGTGTTTGGGTTAGGGTTTCACTCTACGAAGGCATACGTAGGTGTGCGGACGCACACCTGTCGTACGCGTAGCAGAGCTTGGGCTTCGCAGCATCATTTAGGAACCTCACGGGTTCATTGGTCCCATTCAGCTCAGCCCCTGTCAGGACGCACCCACCCACCACTCCCGGTGGGGAGCGCCCTCCAATCCATCCTCAGTCAGCCTCACCCTCCCTCCTCCCCCCATGTGTGTGCGTGTACCCCTCCCTCAGCCAGCCAGCGGAGGTCTTGGGTCTCTATCTGCTACCACTCACCCTCCCTACTGCCCATGCACAACCGGATCATTCAAATCCAGAAATCCATATAAACCTATCTATTTTGAAACTGCTGACTACGGCTTCCGCGGGTGTTGGTGTCGCTAGTACCCGTGGTTTGTGGGCGTAGAGTATAAGCCTGCGGAAGTGATGGCGGCTGCCTTAACCCTGCAGTGGGGGGATCAAGCTTGGTGGCTGGAGTAGGAGGCCTCCCTCTTCGTCAAGGGTGGAGTAGATGACGTAGTGTGAGTTGTGGGTTCGTGAACGTTCTATATGTTTAATCCGAAGGCTTCTGAGAGTTTTTTGAATTTCTCGTATTCTTGGACGTACTTTTTTCCTTTTGGGGTTAGCGCGTAGCTCTTCTTTTCTCCGCTTCCTTTCTCGGCTATGAGGCCTTTGCTTACTAGATCTGAGAGGATGCTTGAAAAGCGGTTGTAGGGTAGGTTGGCTTTGCTCATTATGTGGGTGAGCCTCTGGTCTTCGTTGTCCTCGCTTTCCACAGCCTTTAGCACATCCACGATTATGCTCACACGTGATCGGTATCTCTCCTTGGTCACTTTGAGTTTACCTTCCACACTGCGTAGAATATGAGCGCGAAACCGGCTAGCTGTATGATTGATGCGAACAGATAGTCGAATGCGCTGTCGAGGTCGAAGATTCTGACGAGTAGCTGGATAAATAGTAGTGTTAGGCCTACGGCGATTGGGGCTGCGTATGAGGCCTTCCTAGAGAAGTACTCTTCGTACACTTTCACTAATACGTAGAGGAGTAGTGCTGCTGAGAACACCTGCACACCGTACTCGAAAAACACCCTGAAGTTCAAGAATAGTCTTGTGACACTGTTGAATGGATTCTTTCTATACGCGAACACGCTTAGGGCGGCCGCCCCGACCTCCCCGATGCTGTAGGCGAATGCGAGCACCATGTAGCCCGCAAGCATGAGGATAGAGTAAAGTAGGTAGCCTTCACCCACGAATAGTCTTGGAAGCGCTATGCTCTCGACGAGGGCCGCTGTAGCGTAGAAGGTCTGGCTGAAGAGGCCTAGTGAAAATAGGAGGAAGGAGATGCTTAGAAATAGCATTTTAACTGAGCCTAGAAACCTGAAGGCCTTGTACGCTGTGTACCATATGATTAATGTAAACACCGCGCTCACAAGGTTAACAAAGGTTGCGATGGGGAGGAATGCGTTTGGGGCCATGAATCATTCTAGCTATTCTAACCCTACATGCATGTTAGATTTGCGGTCGTGGTTCGATTGTGTCCAGATAATTGTTTTCCACGCTTGGTTACCATGCACACCGCCCTCTAATCCGGACACCGCCCGTGGTTCAGCACAATAGGGATAAATACGCTGTGAACGTGTTAACCAAGCGTGTACGCCTGTTCTCTATGTGCTATGCGTGCTCCGTTCGGCTGACGCCGTAGTCAGCGTTTCGGTACAGATAGGCTTTCATGGTTACACACCGTTTTCTCAGGCTGAGAAGCCAGCCGGTGTGCCATGGTGTGGATCCCCTAAGTGTACCTTGGAGACCCGAACAGTAGGATAGCTGGTTGGTGTGCGTGTGGGTTGATCTAAAGTCTAAAGATAGAGGACGCCCCCAGCGGTGGAGCTGTGTAATCCCACCATCACTGCTGGGCGGGTGCGCCCTGACACGCGGGGGCGGAGCGGAGTGGAACCAATGAACCCGTGAGCTCCCTCCACGATGCGCTGAAGCCCAAGCTCCACTACGCATATGATGGATATGCTGATACATATCTACGTATGCCTGTGTAGAGTGAAACCCCCTTGGCAAACTGTAGACCCAAAAGAGGAATCTAGGTGGTTCGGCTTACTCCCCGTGCTCAGGGTTACCAGCTTCCCCTAACCTCTAACAACTCCTTAAAATATTGGTTGAGTTAACTCTACTTGTGGTAGCTGAACTGGGTTTCGTTGAGGGTGTTGTGTATGAGGTTATCGCTGTGAGCTTTTCCAGTAAGCCTCACCCGGCACCCATAGGTGTCAGGTTTAAAGATGGGCTTTTTGAAGCGACTATTTATCATGATACTGCAACCTATGCCAACCTCAAGGTGCATCCCATGTGCACTCTGAATGTTGTGAGGAGTGGTCTTCTATTCTATGATGCGGTGTATATGAAACACAAACTCAGAGTTATGCGTGAAGGTGATTACTGGTTCTTGGCTGACGCTGATGCTTGGCTTGGTGTCACTGTTGTCGAAGAGTCACCCGACAGGGGTAGGTCGGTTTTCAAATTCAAGCCAAGCATGTTACACTTATCCCAGGTGAAGCCCAAGCCCTACACTAGGGCTGATGGCGCGCTGGTAGAGATGCTCGTTCACGAGTCCAGGATCAAACCCTATATTGACTCCGGTCTGCTTGTAGAGGCTAAGAGGCTTTACGATTTGATAGTCCACTATAACGAGTTGATGGCTAGAATAGCGCAGAACACGGAGTACCAAGCATACGCCAAGGCGATTTACGAGTCAGCTACACGTAGAATGGGTGAGTTAAAGGGTGGATAGGGAGGAGTGGATGGGTGTCTGGTATCCTAGGATTGCACGCACCCTTGGTCTGAGCGCTGAGGCTGACACTCAGGCGGCTAGACTTCTCGAAGAGCTGAGTGATGATGCGAGGACGCGTGAGGAAGAAGCTAGGAGGATGATTGAGGGTAGGACGTGTGTTGTCTTCGGTGCTGGTCCAACACTCCGAGACTCATTTAATCGAGTAAGCCTTGATGGATGCGTGAGTGTAGCTGCTGACGGTGCGGCGCGGATATTCATGGAGCAGGGAAGATCACCCCCGAATGTTTTGGTAACGGACCTCGACGGGGGTGATGACGTGATTACTTGGTGTGCAATGAATGGCTCGATGGTGGTGGTCCACGCTCACGGTGATAATAAAGACGCCTTGAGAAGACTAATACCCATCCTACTTGAGAAGAAGACTAGGCTGATCCTGACGTGTCAGGTTGGGTCGTTCGCTAAAATCAGGAATTTCTATGGGTTCACAGACGGCGATAGGGCTGCTTGGTTCTGCCATGCCATGGGTGCGGCTAGAATTGTCCTCGTTGGTATGGACTTCGGCTCACGTATTGGTGAGTACTCCAAGCTCGCGGGCCACCCAAACCCAGACCTAAAGCTGGTAAAGCTCAGACTGGGAATGGAACTTGTTTTGAGACTGGCCAAGGAGGCAAAGGTGTACACTTATAGGGGTTCACCTAGGCTTGGAGACATACCTGAGACCGACTCCCTCACATAACTCGTATGACATTACCCATTCCCGTGGGGTTGTTAAATCGTCAACTTGTGTGGATAATTTTGGTAGCGTTGTAGGTGTTTCAGCGCAAGGGTTATAGCATGTTTGGTTGATAAAGCCATATGCCAAGACTTTGGGCGGTAACCATTTATGTGTACAGTATCTCTGATGCCGTAGAGTTCTACGGTGATGTCTTAGGTCTTCACCTGGTGGAGCGTAATGACACGGATGGGTTGGCGGTTTTCGACTTGGGTGGGATACCACTGCTTCTACGGATGCCCGAGGTGGGTGAGGAGTGGAGGCATCCTGAAGGTGGGCCGAGTCTGTTTATAGAGGTGGAGGACCTAGAGAAGGTTGCTTCACGTATACCCCTGAGTAAGGGGAGGCTTGTGTTCGGACCCGAGACCACTGCAGCCAACCAAGTGAACATGGGTGTAGAGGACCCATTCGGCAACCAGCTCGTGCTAACATCCTCTCTGAAAAACTGAAGTGTGAGCTATCCGCGCTGAAGAGCGGGTTTTTGGAATATCTATAAGAACCAGCAGATTAACTAGGGTGTAGCACTGGTTTCCTCCTCGGTTATGAGGGGGTTAACGTTTTTTCGACGCGCTGGATTCCACTGTCTCTACATGTGATATATAGTTCATGAGTTCATGTGTTGAGCGCATGGCTTCCTCTGAGTGGTTCGATAGCACCACGGGGGTCACGGATACATTGTTCTCGACTAAAACCGTGTGCACATCTGTGCCCTCCTCGAAGCCGTGCTTTAGCCTTCCCCCCAGCCAGTAGTATTTTTGCCCGCGTGGGTCGTGTCTTTCGAGCACGTACTCGTCGAACATTGTTCTCGCCATGGGCACCACCTTGATGCGTGTGTTCTCATCTATCTTGCTTGGGAAGTTGACGCTTAGTACATCCACGTTTTTTGGGAAGCCCTTCTCGAGTACGGCTTTGATGATCATGCGGGCGTATTTGCTTGCTCCGCTGAACGCCTCGATTGGCGGCTCGTCCTTGTAGTCGATAACCATTGAGAATGCGATACCGTTTATACCGTTGAGTGCCGCCGCCATCGCGGCTGATACGGTGCCACTCGTGTAGAATGATTGAAGCGTGAGGTTTTCACCGAGGTTTATTCCGCTCAGTACGAGTTTGATGTTTTTGCGTTTAAACAGCTTGTATTTCGCTAGGAACACGCAGTCGGTGGGTGAGCCGTTGACGGCGTAAGCGGTGGGTCCGTCGAGTTTAACCCTTTCTATTCTTAGTGGTTTGAAGAATGTTATACTCATACCCGCGGCGCTCTGCGGTCCGCTGGGTGCGACTACCTTCACGTCTTCCCCGAGGTCTGATGCGGCTCTGTAGAGTGCGAGTAGCCCAGGGCTTCGCACTCCGTCGTCGTTGGTGATCACCATCAATGCTTTTCAAAATAGTTCTGCGTGGGCTCAATAAAAGTGTTTCAGGCGCCGCCTAGTGAGTTGATGGCTACATGGGCTGCGTGTATCACTGGGCCCTCGAAGACGCCTAGTAGCACTGTTAGCGCTAGCGCTATGAGTATGGGTAGCAGATATGACCACCGCTCACGTGTGATTTGAGCGTCAGGTGGGGGCTGGTTCTCCACGCCGAGGTAGATGTTCTTGATGACCCTCGCATAGTAGTAGAGGCTTAGGGCACTGTTGAGCACACCCGCCACCGAGAGCCATATCCACGCTCCGCCAGCTTGCACAGCGGCGTAGAACATGAAGAATTTGGCTACGAAAACCGCTAGTGGGGGTATGCCTGCCAGGCTGAGTAGGAATATTGAGAGTGAGAATGAAGCCACCGGTGACCTTCTCCCCAACCAGGCGTAGTCTGTGATGCTTCTCGCCCCGTAGGTCGACTCGAAGTTGTCGGCCGCTATGAATGAGCCGATCTTTGAGAACACGTAGGCTACGGTAAAGTATAGGAGTATTGCGTAGGCGTAGCCCGAACCCAGTGCTAGGCCTATGAGTATGTATCCCGATTGGCTTATGCTCGAGTATGCGAGTAGTCGTTTAAAGCTCGTCTGAACCAATGCTGCGAGGTTGCCTAGCGTCATGGTGAGTAGGGCTAGTGCTGCGAAGATGAGTCTCCAGTCGAGCCCCGCTATGGCTGTTACGCTTGGCCCCATATAGAAGAATATTTTGACGAGCGCCGCAAAGCCCATGACTTTGGATGCGCTTGATAGGAAGCTTGTGGTGGGGTATGGTGCACCCTCATAGGTGTCTGGTAGCCACATGTGGAATGGTACCGCGGCAACCTTGAAGCCGAAGCCGGCTATGAGGAGTATGAATGCCACGCTGAGTAGTTGGGATCCCCCGTGGATTATTGTGGTTATGGGTGATATGTTGAGGCTACCAGTAGCTATGTAGAGTAGCGAGATGCCGTAGAGTATTATCCCGGAGCTCACGGCGCCCACCACGAAGAACTTTATAGCCGCCTCAGCTGAAGACTTCTGCCTTCTAGAGTATGCTGTCATTGCATAGGTCGACACAGTCGCGGCCTCGAAGACAACGAATAGCGCCATGAGGTTTGTGGCGGCCGCCACAAATGACATTGCGGCCGTGGCTGCGAGTATGAGAGCGTAGAACTCGAAGGGGTTACTCTTTGTCTCCGTGTAGGCTGATGACTGGATGCATGCAAGTAGCGCTGAGGCTGAGAACACGGCTGTGAAGAAGAAGGAGTATGAGTTGAAAACGAACACACCCCCCACACTCAGGTGTGTATGCGTTGTTACGAGGAGTGTTGAGATAAGGCAGACAAGGGTGAGTGTCACGCTGGTTATTGCGAGTGTGGTCTTAGAGTTCTCCCTGACTAGGTCCTGTGTGAAAACGGCTACAACACCCACTAGGAGTACGAGGATGGGTGAGTAGTCTAGTGTGCCTGGATCCACTTCGCCTTCACCACCCAGTTGTGTGTACGATTAGCCCCGCGGTGGGGGATATGTACGATGTGAGTAGGTAGGGGTAGACGCCGAGTATTATTATTATTGCGCTGAACACCGCGAGACCCACTAGTTCTGAGCCTGACAGGTCGCCTTGTGTTTCGACCTGCTTTGGTTTTGAGAACACCATTCTCTGAAGCATCCACATATAGTATCCAGCTGAGAGTGCGAGCACGGCTGCTAAGCTGATGCCCACCGCGAAGCCGTGGGAGAATGCGGCTGTGAGTATCATGAACTCCGCGACGAACCCGCTCAGGCCGGGTAGACCCACTGATGCAAGTGATGTGAAAGTCATGAGTCCGCCGAGGCGTGGTATGAGCTTGGCTAAGCCGCCGAGTCGACTTATCTGCCTTGTGCCAGCAGTCTCACCCACGAAGCCAGATAATAGGAAGAGTGAGCCCACTATGATGCCGTGGCTGAACATTTGGAACACCGAGCCAACTATACCAATGGATGTGAGTGTGGCTACACCTACTAATACGAAGCCCATGTGGCTTATGCTTGAGAAGGCAACCATTCTTTTCACGTCGTCCTGCCTGTAGGCGACCAGCGCCGCGTAGACCGCACTCACTATACCGAGCACCATGATGGGGTAGGCGTAGCGCTGGGCAACTGAGGGTATCATTTCGAATGCGAGTCTAATCATGCCGTACCCACCCATCTTGAGTAGTAGGCTTGCGAGCACAACACTCACGGGGCTTGGCGCCTCAACGTGTGCGTCGGGCAACCATGTGTGGAATGGGAACACGGGCATCTTTACGAGGAAGCCTAGTACGAGTGCGGTGAAAACGGCTACCTTGAGGTACTCTGGGAAGCTGGGGCTTGTTAGCTGCTGGGCTATGAACATTAGGTTGAAGCTCACACCACCCGTTGAGAAGTAGGCTATGAAGAATCCGACTAGCATGGCTACGCTTCCAACGTGTGTGTATATTAGGAATTTGTAGGCTGAGTATACCCTTCTAGGCCCACCCCAGATGCCTATTAGGAAGAACATGGGTATGAGCACGAGTTCCCAGAATATGTAGAACACGAACAAGTCTAGTGATGTGAACACACCTAATACGCCAGCCTCACTTATCATTATGAGTGAATAGTAGAGCGCTTTCCTGCGTTCTATTACTTTCGATGATGAGAGCACAACCACTACCATGGTTATGGTTGTGAGCAGGACTAGTGGAACGCTTATCCCATCCACGCCGAAGCTAAGGTTTATACCGAGTTGCGGTAACCAGTGGTAGCTCACGTATTCGCTGAATGAGCCGAACTTCCAGTTTAGCGGCTGGAGTCCATACTCTGCGAGTAGACCTATTGAGAATACGAGTGTTATGAGGGTGCCCACGAGTGCGAGTCTCGAAGCGTTGTTTTCACCCCACTTTGATTGTGAGGCGATAAGGAGTACAAACCCCCAGGCGAGGGGGAAGAAGACTGTGGGTGTTATCCAATCCATTTTAGAGCACCTCAACTAATATGACTATTAGCACTATTCCGACAACCATGATGGCCAGATAGTTTCTCACCCTGCCTGTCTCAACCGTTCTCACCCTACGGCCCAGTAGGGTTAGACCGTAACCCACTCCGTTCACTGCGCCGTCGATGAGTCTCCTATCGAAGAAGTCGAGTGCAAGGGATAGGCCCTGGGAGAGACCCTTGGCAACGGCGGCGTAGGCTGCGTCGAAGTAGTATCCACTTGAGACCAGTTTGTGGAGGCGTAGGCCGACCGCGCCCTGCCTTAGCCTTGCGGGGTCGAACAAGGAGCGCATGTAACCCGAGTATGCCAAACCAATACCGGTGATGGCGAATATGAGTGAGACTGCTGTTAGTGCGATCGGCGCTGTGGGTGTGGGGGGTATAAGTGGGCTGTAGGCTACGAATGGTTGGAATATGTTGGTGATGGGTGACCAAAGCCAGCCGGTTATGAGTGTTAGCGCCATGAGTATTATCATGGGTATGCTCATTACGGCTGGTACTTCGTGTACTGGTTTGTCCCTTGGTTGAGTGGGTGGTAGGACGTAGCCTACGAAGAAGGCTCTGAATATGTAGGCTGCTGTGAATATAACGCTTACGAGTGTTAGTACGTATATGTAGTAGTTTCCGCTGGTTGCGCCGTATTCATAGGCCGCACCCAGTATTAGGTCTTTGCTGAAGAAGCCGTTGAAGGGTGGTATACCGCTGAGGGATAGCGCACCAACTAGGAACGCGGTACTAGTGATCTTCATTTGCCTCAGCAATCCACCCATCTGTCTTATGTCCCTTGTACCCAGCACGTGCAGAACTGCGCCCGCCGAGAGGAAGAGTAGCGCCTTAAAGATGGCGTGGTTGAGTAGGTGGAACATCGCTGCGCCGTAAGCCCCCACTCCTAGTGCCGTCATCATGTATCCGAGCTGGCTCATTGTTGAGTATGCGAGGATCCTCTTGAGGTCTGTGGATACTAGGCCCATCGTGGCTGCGAGGAAAGCTGAGAGAGCGCCAACCCAGGCCACAACCGTTAACGCGTGGGGGGCTGCCAAGAAGAATGGGTAGAGCCTGGCTACGAGGTAGACGCCGGCCGCAACCATGGTGGCCGAGTGGATGAGTGCGCTCACGGTTGTGGGTCCCTCCATAGCGTCCGGCAGCCACGTGTAGAGTGGTAGCTGCGCGGATTTCCCTATGGCGCCCACGAATATCAGTATGGCGATTGTTGTTCTAAGTGTTGGGGAGACTATGGTTGTGGTTGGCTGGGTGAGTAGCGCCTGCAGGCTGAGGGTGTGGCCGTAGAGGTATATGAGTACGAAGCCAACGAAGAAGCCAACGTCGCCAACCCTAACCACAACGAATGCCTTTTTGGCTGCCGCGGCTGCCTCTGGCAGGGTGTACCAGAAGCCTATGAGTAGGTATGAGCACGCGCCTATGAGTTCCCAGAAGACGTACATGAGTAGTATTGAGTCGGCGAGCGCGAATCCCATCATAGAACCCGTGAAGATCATCATCTCCGTCCAATATCTTCCCAGCCCCTCCTCGTGACCCATGTATTCCAGTGAGTAGATGAGTATGAGGAGTGCTATCCAGGCTGTTATGTTAACCATGAGTGCGCTTAGGTGGTCTAGGTAGAAGCCGACCCTTAGGGGAATTGCGCTGCCTGTGAGTAACCATGTGACTGAGTAGTCGACTGGAGTGCTTGGAAGCCTGAGCAGAACGATCCCGGAGAGTATCGCTGAGACGCCAATCGAGGCGATGGCTACGTGCCCACCTCCCTTGGGTAGCCTCCCCCCGAAGAGTATTGGTATAAAGGAGAGGGCTATTGGTAGAAGTGGGATTATCCATATTATTGTTTCAAGACCGATCACTTCCCACTCACCCTTTGAGCTCCTTTATCTTGTCGACGTCAACAGTCTTGAATAGCTTGTCGAGTAGGAGGACTATGGCTATTCCTATGGCCGCTTCGGCTGCTGCTATGGATATGGATATTATTGCCAGTGATAAGCCCTCTGCGAGGCCGGTGGTTGAGGCGTAGGCAACGAAGTTTACGTTTGCTGCGTTGAATATGAGTTCAATTCCCATTAGCATCCTCACCGCGTTTCTAGAAGTTAGTACACTGTAGACTCCACCGCTAAAGAGTATACCTGAGAGTGCAACTATTTCTCCAAGCGTTATCATTTCTCTATACACCACCTCGAGTGCCGTCGGATTGCTTTTTCTCCTTTCTTACAACGTATATCGCGCCGATACTCGACGCGCCTATGAGTGCTGCGAGGGCGTACACAACCCCCCTGAGTTGCACGTAGAGTGATGTGGCCACAAGCTGGGGGCTCACGTAAGCGTATCCGAGGGGTGATGTAAGCCCCGCTGACGCTCGCAGTATAAGCAGGAAGAGGAGGGCCGCGAAGACTAGGTATGTGAGGTTCTCATAGGAGGCGAGCTGTCTAAGCCTGCTTGTGGGCGCCTCCCTACGGGTTAGCATCACACCGAAGAGGAATATCACTATTACAGCACCAGCGTACACCATGAGCTGTATCATGGCTAGGAGCAGGCTGTTCATGAACGCGAAGGCTGCTGCTACACATGCAAGCACCACTAGGAGGAGGCCCGCCGCCCTCACGATGTCCTTGGTGACCACGAATCCCACCACTGAGAGAAGCGTGACCAACACGATGATATAGTATGCTACGTCAACGATCACGATGAGTCACCCCACCTCAGGCTAGCGCCCCATGCATCATGGCTACGTGGGCCACGAATGGTGTGAGTATGAGCCAAACGGCGCTCACGGGTATGAGTATTCTCCAACCTAGGGCGAGCATCTGGTCGATCCTCACCCTTGGGTAGGCCGCCCTGATCCACACGAGTACTGTGAATACTATGATCGTCTTCAGGAATAGCCATATAAGTGGTGGTATGGGTGCTGGTCCAAGCCACCCCCCGAGGAAGAGGCTCACGAGTATCGCTGAACCCGCGAAGGCCCTTATGTACTCTGACAGATAGACGAGGAGGAATTTTGTTCCCCCATACTCGGTGTTCCATCCCGATACGAGTTCTGTGTCGGCCTCTGTGAGGTCGAATGGTGTTCTCTCAAGCTCCGCGAGCAGGGCCACTGTGAATGTGATGAAGGCTGGGAAGGCGAGCACTGCGAAGGGCCAGGAGTGAGCCTGTGTCTGGATGATTTGGAAGAGGTTTAGTGATTGTGCGAGCACCACTACGCTTAGGAAGGAGAGCACGAGTGGTATCTCGTAGCTTATGAGCTGCGCAGCGGACCTAAAGCCTCCTATTAATGTGTATTTACCCCCAGCCGCCCATCCGCCGAAGAGCACTATTAGTGGTTCGAGGGCGAAGAAGCCGAATGCCACGAGGAGGCTTGGGTCGAAGTTTGATGCCACAAAGGTGAGGGGGTGCAGTGAGCTCGGGAAGAGGGATGCCACGGTGTAATCGAATGGTATGGCGAGTAGTGAAGCGAAGGAGACCGTGACGCTGAACACTGGCACCAAGTTATATATTGTTTTGTCAGCTGCCGCGGGTGAGAAGTCTTCTTTAACTAGGAATTTCACCGCGTCAGCTATGAGTTGAAGTGTTCCGAATTTACCCACCTCAGTCGGCCCATACCTAGACATTATTCTCGCCCAAAATTTGCGTTCGATGTAGAGCTCTATTAGCGAACCGATACTGACTATTATGAATGCGACTATGGCCACGAGTAGAAATCGTAGGTAGACGTTCCTTTCTATAAATACGATTATCCCGGTTAGAGTGATCTGGGTGTTCATATCCACTCGAGGTCACCTTTGGCTGAGTAGTAGCCCACCACGGCGAGCATCACCGCAAGTAGCAGTATGATGGGTGTCCAGTAAACGTAGCCCCAGCCCACAGCCCAAGGTATGGCTAGGGCCACCACTATGTCGAACGCTACGAAGGCCACCGCGTAGATATAGTATTGTATCCTGAACCTTATCCTAGCTGTGCCAACCGGGTCTTCACCCGACTCGAAGGGCGCGAGCTTCTCGGGTGTTGGCCGCGGCTTCGTGAAGAGGCGGGGGATGAACTCGGCTGCGAAACCAAGTGCTCCGCCGAGGAATAAGAACATGAGTATAGCTATATTCTCGACAAACGCCAAATGGGTTCAAGCACCCATAAATCGCGTGTTATTTAGGCTTGACGTGTGTCTAATTCCCTTCAAATTGGAGGGTTGGGGTGCTAGGTGAAGACGTTCTGGGGGATTGCCACCCTCGAGAGGACGTAGTTTGGTCTACCGTCAATGTACACTAGGTCTACGGCAGTGTAACCCGCGGCGAAGTACGCCTTAAACACCTCCCTTGTGAATAGCCGCCACTTCAACGCCTCTTCTGGGTTCCTGGCCTTGAGTTCAACGATGTCTCGGGGGATCTCCACAAGAACCTTTCGAGCGTTGAGGTCAATGTTGTAGCCTAGGATGCGTGTATGGGTGTTCGCCGTATCTACTTGTATTGCCTGGTGTGAATCACCGACGAGTCTTAGGCTACGCCTAGCCTCTTCTACGGCTTTGTCCTTTATCCACCACTCGGCCACAACTCTATCCGTCTCCCAGCCAGCGTTTATAGAGTCATCCATCGGCCCATAGTAGTTGGCCTTATAGGTTCTGGTCACTACGCCCAGCTTCGCAACGTTAAAGTGGGCGTTACGTGAAATTATCGGGTCGTACGTCCACGCTATCAGGTCGAATCCTCTAGTGGTGCCGATCTCCTTCTGCTTCTGCTTTAATAGGTAGCCCACACCCTTAGACTGGTACTCCTTGGCCACACCAGTCTGATGTGAGTACATGAAGAGTTTACCCTTACGGTAGCCTGGGAAACTTAGTGCGAAGCCAATGAGTTTACCCTCATCGAAGGCACCCAACACTAGGCCGCCGTTATCCCTTATAGCAATCATAATCTCCTTGGGTGTCACCATTAAATCGCTCATACCCCACGCTTGCTTCTGCACCCGTTCGGCCTCTATAAACTCCGTAGGGCCTTCAAGCTCTCTTACGATGATCACAACCACCTCAAAACCAGTGGTGCTATAAGCATCACTTTTATGGGCCGCCCACATGAACGGTTCATCGAAAATTATGCTCGAATACTTACTTCGACTCAAAAATGAGTGTTTTGTTTTACTGTTCGAAGGTTGACGGGGGAGTTTTTATAAAGATTTCAAAACCTCGCCCCTCAGAGCGGGGTAGCCTACGTTGGATTTATTCCAAATTTTTTGGATCTGTCTGGATTAAGCCTTCGCGTTAAGATATTGTGCTCACCACCTCCCAATTCGGACACCATCCAAATTTTCTAGTAAAGCTTATATCATTAATATGTCGTTAGATACTAAAGGAAAGGTACGGAAGGCTTTGTCGGATAAGGAAGAAAACCAGGAGTTTGGTCGTAAGCGTTTTGCCGGTGGACTTTCGCCTAAGCCGGTAAAAGTTGGCGACGAGGTTGAAGTAACCATAAGCGAAGTTAGCAGAAGAGGCGATGGCGTGACCAGGATTCAGGGTTACGTCGTCTTTGTGCCAAAAGCAAAACAGGGCGACCATGTCAAGATAAAAATAACCCAGCTTCGACCAAACTATGCAGTGGGCGAAATAATTTAAAAGGTTGGGGGGTACAACCCCCACGCATTTTTATCATTCTTCCGAGTCTACGTTGTAGTGTGGCGATTCACAATAGAGTGGTCGGTGTATTCGACACCTACTTAGAAATAGTGGCGTAAGGGTTTTGTTGGAGTTAGTGATATTGTTTATCGCATATGAGGAGTATACTCATCTCGATTGTTAGGTCGCGTGAGTTATCGGCGTTTGTGTTTGTTTGGGCTGTGCAATATATTGTGTTCTGGGTTGTGGCTAATATGGGTCCCAATCCTGTTATTGATGGGTTGGGGAGTGCGACTCTTATTAGGAACACTGTTAAGCCGCCTCCCCCAACGAGTGTTCCGAGTGTTGGGCAGAATAGTTTGGGGGGGATCGTGACAATAGCAACACATCCTTCGCTACTGCATTACACCTTGGAGATATTCTCAACCAATGTGCTCATCATGCTTCTCGTCTCGATTCCCTTCTTCGGTTTGGCCTATGGGGAATACATATTCTTAAAGATTGGTGCTGTTGTCAACTCTTACAGTGCGTCTAACACCGAGCTATCATTAGAATTGTTTGGTGTGTATGATCCCAAACACCTTTCACTGCTCTTATCCGGCTTGCTGCTTACTCAACCGTTCTTCTACTTGGAGACGTTAAGCTACGCGCTTGCCTGCTCGGCTGGTCTTCTTGGCGGGGTGACGCTTTTTAGGCCTCGTAGGAGGCGCGTGCTATGGTATTTAACCGCTGTTGGTGTGTCCGCGCTAATGCTTCTTCTTGCTGCGTTCTTAGAAGCTAGTTTTGTTCTTCACTATCTTTGAAGACGAATTTCCTTTCAGGGTTTCTCCATCTCACGTTGAAGGGTATCCTCTGCCGTGAGCGGTCGTAGAACGCTGCGTCTCGTTCGGATGAGTAGGGTGGACCCACTATCAGCATTACCGCACCCGCGAAGTTGAGCATATCCTCATCCGAGGGGTAGAGCACGCCTGAAGGGTGGGAGTGGCCGCTTCCGACGAGTCTGCTGTCCACTACACCCATGTGTGCCCAAGTTGAGAACCCGTGTCCCTCCACCCTTTTGAATGGCAGTATTGTCTCGGTGACCTCTACTTCCCCGTGTTTGTGGATTCTTCCGCGGAGGGCGACGATGGCCTCCCTAGGGTAGACCTCCCTAGCGTATCCGAACAGGAACCCCAGCGCCTCCTCATCTATTGTGACGCTCAGTATCTTCTTATCCACAACCAACCATGTGGCTAGGGAAATATAATGTGTATGTTTCGGTGTCAGGGTTGAACTACGCGCGCTCTTCCACCGATGGATGTGTAATCCTCTAAGAAGTGTGGGTAGCTTTTAATATAGCACTCAAACCCTCTAACCACGATGGGTTTGTGTGCGCCAACAGCTGCAACAGCCGCGGCGAGCGCTATTCTATGGTCGCCGTGCGAGTCAACTAAGCCGCCTCTAATCCCTCCACCCTTAACACGTATCTCTCCACTTTCAAAACGGGCGTCCACACCTATGCTTTTTAGCATATCCACGACGGCGTCTATTCTGTTGGATTCTTTGAATACGAGTCTGCTCACACCTCTTATCCTGCTCTCACCTTTCGCGTACGCGGCGATAACTCCGAGTATAGGTGCTAGGTCCGGTGTCTCGGTGACGTCGACGTCGAATCCCTCCTTTACATCACCACCCACCTTGGCTGTGTCGCCGCCCAACTCCACATAGCACCCAGCGCCTTTTAATACATTTAAGACTTCACGGTCGGGTTGAAGGCTCTCTGGGTTGAGGTTGCCCACCTCGACGTGCCCCCCGATTGCTCCCGCAGCTAGTAGGAATGCTGCCGACGAATAGTCGCCTTCAATCTTAACATCAATTGGTTTGAGTCTGCTTGGGTGTACCTCGACTTGGTTGAATTCTTCGCTGATTTCTGTGTTTGCCCCAAACCATTCGAGTACGTGGGCGGTTATCCTGATGTATCCCCTTGAGACCACTCCTCCAGTGTGCGTGATAAATGTGGGTGTATCGGCTCTTGTGGAGCCCACCATGATTGAGGATGTGAACTGTGAGCTTATGGAGGCGTCGAGCTCAACTTCGCCTCCCCTTAACCCTGTGGGGTGAACTATTAGTGGAGGTGAGTATCCGGGGGATGTTTCGATTTTCGCCCCAAGCTGTGTGAGTGCGTCTATGAGAGGCCTGATTGGTCGGCGTAGTAGTTGTGGAGAGCCCGTTATATGCTTGATTCCTGGCGTCACACATGAGACAGATGTGAATATTCTCATTGAGGTAGCCGAGCCACCGAAGTCTAGAGTGAACTCTCCGTTGTTATGGTGTCCGCCATCAATCTGGATGTAGTTTTCTCCTTTATGGATAAGTGCACCCATATTTTTTGCTGCGAGTAGCGCCCTCTCTGAGTCATCGCAGCCAGTATAACCACGGATCGTAGTGTTCCCATCAGCTAGGAGGGCGCAGGCGATAACCCTCTGAGTGTAGCTCTTCGATGCTGGTGCGCTCACGAATCCCGATATCTTGGCTGGGTCAAACACTACTTCCATGGTTGGAATCCTCCCCGGAGTTTCTGGTTTCGGTGATTATCAGCTTCCCGTGAGCCGACCACTTTTTAGCTAATTCCTCCAAGACCCCGTTCTCGGCGAGTGCGGCGTAAGCAGGCCCATTCCCCGTTATCCCAGCAGCGCTGGCGCCGAGTCTCCACGCCTCGAGTGTTGGCTGATTCGGGTAACCGTAAGCGTACGCGTACACTGCACCGTTAATGTTTAACGCCTCATGGTATCTACCTATTAGTGCTAGCCTATGGGCGGTAACCAGGCTACACCTCATATCTGAAGAGAGCTTCTTGGTTACATCTGGCCTGTGTAGGCCTCGAGGTATTAGGAATATGGCTTTCTCTGGTTTGGCCGAGTAGCGTCTGAGTATGAGGCCTAAGCGGTTATCTGTCACAGTGACCCCACCTAGGAGGCATGCTGCGGCATCGTCCAGTGCCCCGGTATAGCTCACGCCAGCCCTGATAGACGCCGAGGTGTTTATCGAGAGCACATCCATATGACTCATAGTGAGGTTGTAGGCGTCGGCTAAGGCTAGTATTAGTGCGTTGGCCACACTACTGCTACTCTTCATCCCCATACCGCCTGGTAGGTCGGTTGTGATTAAAGCCCTGATATCAAAGGCTTGAACCTTCGTTTTCTTAAGGAACTCGTCGTAAACCGCGCCTAGCAGGTCTCCCGCAGAACCACTAGCCCTGATATTAACCCACCCCTCCTTTGCCTCGCTTGAAACCTCCACCCTCGTCCTAAGTCTTACACCAATCGCGGCGCCCCTACCCGTGACCAGTGCGTTAACAACTGTGAGCGCCCCCCACGACACCCCCACCCCGAACACGCCTACCACTCCCACCACAAGCTGCTTCTCACTCGGCCCACACACCGCTTGCTGTCGTGTTTAAGATGTGTACTCGCTTGATATACTGATACACAGGGGTATAGTCGACGTGTCCACCGAAAAACAGTTTCATAGCCTCCACACCCTGCCTAGCCAGAAGCTCTATACCGTCAACATAGGTGACACCCATCCTTGAATAATTATTCGATGTTTCGTGGCTATAATACGAGTATGGAAAATCTATTATTATCTTCGCCTTAATAGGGTCTGTGATTACTTGGCCCGGTGGGAGAGGGGTAGCGTTTATGAGCAAGCCGTACTCCCGCCCCCCATTGTACTCTAGTATATTTGGGAAAGTTGACTTGAGGGAGTCTAGCCTATCCCTAGACCTGCCGTATACATAGACCTTCCCCACTAGTGGTTCGGGGTTTAACAGGCCGTAGATGGCCGCCGCGGCGGCTCCACCAGCACCAAGGATGAGTGCGGAATCGAATCCCCCACCCCTTGAGGCCACAGCCTGCCTGAGGGCTATCCAATCCGTGTTATAACCCTTGAGCTCACCGTTCATCTTTACAACCGTGTTGATTGCCAAGAGTTTATTAGCTGTATTGTCAACGCCGTCTAGGAGGCCCATGATTTGGGATTTGTATGGCATCGTGACGTTGAAACCCACGAATCCAGGCGTAGTCCTTACCCATCCGACAAAGTTGGTGAGTTGGTTCGCCTCTAGCTCACATTTGAAGCTGAGGACCCTCAGACCCATCAGGCTCGCACAGTAGTGGTGGAGGTAGGGACTCAAACTGTGTTGTACCGGTTTCCCTATCACCGCTAGGAGACTCAACTCGATCCCCGCAGAGCTTGGTAGAATTCACGTAGGGTTTGGACGTCAACTTGGCCGGGCGCCGTCTCCAGCCCAGCGCGTAGGCTTGCATAGGTCCACGCGGAGCCGTAGAGGGGTGCGAGCACTCTTGACACCACTCCGAGTTCACCCATACAGAATATGATGTTTGGCACTTTAAGCTTAGATGTGAGCTTCAGCGCTGTTATGTTGTCTGCGAAGCTTTGGGCTTTGAACGCGAGTTTTACGATTTCACACCCACTTTTCCAGGCTTCGTTCACCAACATCTCAGCCTGCTCTATGCTTATACTGTGCCATACATGCCTCGACCTTATCCGCTTCGCATTTGAATCCTGAGGCGGCTCAACCTCCGTGTCAACGTATTCCGCGTACCCTATAAGCTCCCTGAGCTGGTTTGGGGTGATCTTTGAGCCCAAGCTCAGAGTTGGGTCGTCGTGGTAGGTGAGCACCAGCGGCTTACTTAGACTCTTCATAGTGCTCTTCAGGCTCGTGGGGTCATCATGTAGACCGTCGAGGCGAAGCTCTATATAGTTGGCCGAGGAGGAGTCGGCTTCGCCGAGCAGAACGGTGGCTTCACGTGCTGTTCTCGGAGCCACCGATACGCAGATGTTTGGCTCATTTCTCAATAATGAACTCATCCACCTTTGCACCAAAGTGTCTACCCGTTTGCTCCGCTAGGTGGACGAGCACCATCGACCCCTTCCCAAGCTGGGTGATGTTCACTGGCTTACCCAATGTGTCTGTGAGCCGTATTGTCTCGGCCCACTGGAGCACAACCGAGCCGGTTCTCTCCCCCACCTTTGCTCTAACCAGTACTAGTGGTCTTCTCTCGATTTTCGCCCTGCCCACCGTCACCACCCTTGACCCATCCTTGGAGACCACTAGGACGCTGTCGCCCGCCTTGAGCTCGGAGAGGTAGTTCGTTCTACCACCCTTCTGTAGCACGTAGCAGTGGACGGCGCCCGCGTTGATGCGGAATGGTCGAGCCTCCGTGTACTGTGTCTGAATATTCTCGTTGTGCACTAGGAAGAGGAAGTCGGATGTGTTACCCACTAGGAGCCCCTCGCCCTCATTGAGTATTGAGGTGGTGTCAACACAGACCCTGTCACCCAACCCGACCTGAATGATTTCTATAACTTCGGCTTCAACAAGCTTCGGGGTCTCAGCAACCCCCAGCGAGCCCTTAACGAATTCAAGGTCCCGCTTGGATGACACACGCACAATGATGCCGTCAACACCCTTCTCCATCACGGTGAGTAGGGTGCCAACGCTTTCCGGGTCTCCCACAGCGTAAATCTCAGCCCCCTTCAGGTGTAACTCGGCTATGAGGTTTTCATAGGGTATAATCGACCAATCCGAGGTCTCCACCACCACCGTGGAACCAGGTTTAGCCTCCGATATAACCCTCTTCAGGTCGTCGCCTCCAAGGATTCGCGTATAAGCCACATCCACCCTTTCACTCCCCCCCTCCTTGTACAAGGCCACGGTGTGCCCACCTATCTCAGCGAAGTCGTCGAAACCCATCTTTCTCGCTTCAGCTATCAGTGAATCATCGCCGACGCTGAGGAAAACCTTCTTAGATTTCAGCTCCGTGATTTTTGAACAACTCCAAAAACCTGCTCGAAGGCTGAAGCCGCGTCTAGGCCTTGGTAAACAACTAGTGCGAGCGCACGTGTTATCCTCTCTGGGTCCCTATGCGCAAAGATATTCCTACCGAAAGTTATACCCATCGCCCCCGCGCTCACAGCGTTTTGCGCCATCTCCAAAACCTTAAGGTCGTCGTCAACTTTCACGCCGCCCGCGAGCACCACCGGAACGGGGCACTTTTCAACCACTACTCTAAACCCTTCTGGGTCGTCTGGGAGAACAGTCTTTACGATGTCAGCTCCAAGCTCAGCCCCAGCTCTGGCCACGTGGGCCACTGTCTGCGTGTCTGCACTCTTTATCCTAGGACCCCTTGGGTACATCATCGCTATGAGTGGTATCCCCCACTCGTCGCATTCATCCGCTACGGCTCCTAGGTTTTGTAGCATCTCTGGTTCCTCGTCTGAACCCACGTTTATGTGTATGCTCACAGCGTCCACGCCGAGTCTAATGGCCTCCTCAACGGATGTGACCAAAACCTTTCTGTTGGGTGCTGGTCCCAGCGCTGTGTTCGCATTCAAGTGCAGTATAAGACCTGTGCTTGGAGCCTCTGGAAGGCTTTTGAATACACCTTTGTGGGCTAGTACGGCGGAGGCGCCCCCTCTACTCACTGCTTGAATGGTCCTCAAAGGGCTTTCAAGCCCGGGGATCGGTCCGTTTGTTACACCGTGGTCGATGGGTACACAGAGCATTTTACCCTGTCGTGTTATTCTTGCGAGCCTGAGTGCTTTACCCGTAACCACTATACGAACCCCTCCGCAACCATGAGTTCCGCTGTGAGTATCGCTCCGCCTGCGCCGCCTCTTATCACGTTGTTACTCACGTGGACATACTGCACACTCCTATCGCTGAGTCCCCTCCTAATTCTCCCCACACTCACAGACATACCCGGAACGCTTCCAGCGTTCCTATCCAAGCGTGGTTGGGGTCGATTTGTGTGTCTGAGGAGTATTATTGGCTTCTCCGGCGCCGTGGGTAGCCTTAGCTCCTGCGGTCTTCCGTTGAAGTTACTCATTTCTTCCTCCACATCCTCCGGGCTCACGTTTTCTTCGAGTTCAACGTGCATCGAAACCGTGTGGCCATCGATAACTGGGACCCTGGTGGCTGTGACAGCGAAGTGGATTGGCTGGGCTTGTCTTCCGAGTATCTTGTTTGTCTCAGAGGCCACCTTTTCTTCTTCCCCGGAGATGTAGGGTATTAGGTTATCGGTTATGTCGAGTGAAGGCACGCCTGGGTATCCCGCGCCTGAGAGGGCCTGCATGGTTGTGGCCACAACGGATTTTATACCGAATGGCTCCAGGGGTTTCAGTGTGATGGCGACACCCACGGCTGTGCAGTTTGGTGTGGCAACTATTACACCATCCCAACCCCTCTTCTTCTGGCTCTCAAGAAGCGAGAGTTGCTCTGGGTTGACTTCGGGTATTATGAGGGGTATGTCCGGATCCATTCTATGAGGTGAAGCGTCAGTTACAACTGTGAAGCCAGCCTCAGCGAATTCCTCCTCTGTTTTTCTTGCAACATCGTTGGGGAGGGGTGAGAAAACTATGTCCGCATCCACCTTCTTTGGCTGGGTTGGCTGGATCTCGAGGTCACCGATGCTTTCAGGAACATCCTCCTCTAAGACCTCACGGAGGGTTTTTCCGACCGTGGTATACCCCGTGACGCTTCTAATCCTAAAGAAGGGGTGCCGGGATAATAGCTTGACGTACTCCTGCCCGAGTGTTCCCGAGACACCGAGAATTGCAACATCCACACTCTTCATATAACTCTATCACCCGCTATGGGTATGGAGTTAAGCGACGCGGTAATCAGACTCTTAACCTTTTCAACCAAATCTCTTTGGACGAACACTCTAATATTGTTCGCCGAGGTGCTGATACCATACAGGTTTATACCATGCTGGTATAGGGGTTCGGTTATTCTTAGTATCACTCCCGGGGTGCCCTCCAAGTTCCTCCCACTCACAGTTACACACGAAAGATTCCTTTTTACGGCTACAGCCTTCACCATACCCTTCTCAACTAGTGCGTGGAGTTCACTTTCATTAACACTCTTTGTGGTATAGAGTGTGGCCGAGTGAGAGTCAAAGGTTACCGCTAGTGGGGGTGTTCCCTCTTGGCTTACTAGGTCCACTAGCTCTGATTGGAGCCTACTATTCCTCAGCCCAACGAGTGTGATCATGTTCACGTCGTCGGCGCTGATATTCGAGCTCACCTCCTCTTCGGTGTCAATTATAAGTGTGCCTCCATTGAGGCCCTCCCTGATTGAAGTTATCCTAAGCCTGTAGCCGTTGACGTACCTTAGCGCTTTCTCGTGTACAACTTTGGCGCCAGACTTGGCGAGGGCGGCGATTTCATCCACACTCACCACGTCTAGTTTTCTAGCCTCCTTTATGCGTGAAGGGTCGGTGGATAGTAATCCGTCAACGTCCTTTATTAGCACAACTTCATCCGCGTTTAGACACCTACCAAGTAGGGTTGCCGTGGTATCACTTCCACCTCTGCCAAGCGTGGTTACTTCACCGTCCTTTGAGATGCCTATGAAACCGCACACCACTGGAACAATGGATTTCTCAATAAGCGGTCTAAGCTTCGCTTCACACGCTTGAGCCGACTCGTCTAGGAGTGGTTCTGCATCCACGTGTCTCCCATCGGTGATAACAGGCCAAAAAGGAGTGTCCACGTCGACGATAGTGCATTGGACTCCAACTGCGCGTAGAGCTAGGGTGAATAGTCTTGCGGATATTCTTTCCCCCATTGATATGAGCTGGTCGTAGACGTCTGGGTCGGGTTTGTCGCTCACCGAGCGCGCCTTGCTCACAAGATCGTCTGTGACACCCTTAAGGGCTGAAACCACAACCACTATATCGGCTTCGTTCCTTGCTGCGGAGACAAATTTCGCCGCATCCTTAATTGCTTTTTCGTCTGAGAGCACCGAGCCACCCAGCTTGAGGACTAATAGCCTCCTCAAGCCCGATAACACCCCGGGGACATTTTGTGCTTGTTGCTTACATAAAAAAGTGGTCTAGCTGCGCCAAACGTGGTCGCCCACCGGTAGGTAAACGCGACCACCTGAAACTACACGCGTTTGCACCTCTCCATACACCTTTCCAAACTAAAAGGGTAAGTGTAATAAAAGGTTTTTCATCGAGAAAGCCTTTAACTATGACTAATTTTATGACATAAGTAATGTTTAAAAATCCTTCCTAGTTAGGTATACACGGTGAACATAATTGTCAGCAACTCAGAAACAGGTCTCAAACTATGCGCACCCCGAAGTCTTAGTGGATACCCAATGGGTACAAGAACACCTTAACGACCCAAAGGTGAGGGTAGTAGAGGTTGACTACGATCCTCAATCCAATTACAATCAAGGACACGTGCCGGGAGCGGTACTCTGGGACTGGAAGAGAGATCTTAACGACCCAGTGACTAGGGATATTCTAACACAAAAGCAGCTAGAAGACCTGCTTGTGCGCTCTGGTATAAGCGAGGACACCACTATTGTTCTCTACGGTGACTTTAACAACTGGTTCGCTGCCTACGCCTTCTGGGATTTGAAGTACTACCAGGTTGAGAATGTGAAGCTTATGAATGGTGGACGTAAGAAGTGGCTTCTCGAGGACAGGCCGCTCACCAAAGATGTGCCAACCTACCCGCCTGGTAGGTACACGGTTAAGGGTCCCGACGACACTATTAGAGCCTACTTTGACTACGTTCTCCACTCGATCAGGATGAAGGATAAGGTGCTGGTGGATGTGAGAAGCCCCAAGGAGTACACGGGCGAACTGCTAGCCCCACCAGAATATCCAAACGAGAGCGCGCAGAGGGGTGGACACATCCCTGGCGCGATAAACATACCCTGGGCTCAAGCTGTGAATGATGCTGACGGTACATTCAAACCCAGAGAGGAGCTGGAAAAACTCTACACGGGTAAGGGTGTGACTCCCGACAAGGAGGTGATAACATACTGTCGGATAGGTGAGAGGTCCTCGCACACGTGGTTCGTGCTGCGCTACCTACTGGGCTACAAGAATGTGAAGAACTACGACGCGTCTTGGACCGAGTGGGGTAACAGGCTTAGGACGCCCATAGAAAAATAGACTCTTACACCACTTTTTTCACAAGGTAGTGGTGTACACCGTCCTCAACCCTTTTTTCGAGTAGTAGTTGACCCGTCTGTTTAGCCCATCGCACCATCTCCACATCAGCCGTGGGCTCATCTGACGCTACGTGGACAACAGTGCCAATAGGTGCCCTTTGAATGTACTCGTTGAGTTGAACCAGAACAGCTGAACACTCAACTCCGAAGGCGTATAGCTCATGGTCTGGGACGGCCTTATAGCAGTGGGCCTTGAGTTCGGACACCCTGCTTTCTAGGTGCTTCCTCGCCCGCTCTAGGCTCACAAGCTGTGCTCCCTCTAAGTTTGTGTCTTTAAGCCTCAGTTTGGCGAACCACCCTGCATGGTATGAGTCGTTTTGGAGAAGTTTCGGGTCAGATGTAAGGGTGTGGTTAACCTCGACGATTTCACCCCCAAGGGGAGACCTAACCACGCCGAAGTGTTTTGGCCCTTCATATGAGCCTATAACTGAGCCTCGCCCAACACGTGTGCCTATGGGTTTAAAGTATACTGAGCTAACCCTACCCGCAAGCCACGCCATGTACGAGTTGAGGCCAACCGTGGCCACACCGTCCTCCGATAACCTAACCCACACGTCGTGGGCCAAATCATAGAGCACATCCTCAGCGAACTCGCAGCTGTTTATCAGCATGTGGAACACATCTCCGCATCTAATATAGGCTAATGGTGTTGTTTAACTTAACGGGGTTAAGGGGCTGGAATCCCCCTCCATTCGTGGAATAGGGGCCTTGCTGCTGTGTGAGACGCGGGCGAGACGCCCGTTCGTGGGGATGAGTACACTTCTACTTGCGAGTAGTATGCTGGAGTACTTTTCCCGTATTCCACGTGTGAGGGTAAGTGTACCCGTAAACCGGGAAGCCTCAACCCCAAGGGCGGGGTAGCACACCTTTTCACGTCTTCCGTAAGCGAACTCTAAGCGTGCTTTGGTTTCTATGAGAGTTTTCTTGGATAAGGTTTTATAATAAGTGTTCTCTAGAAGGTTTTGTGACAGAGTCCTTGAGTGCTAACGCCAAGCTTCTCACATGGGTTAAAAGCCTCGCTGAGGACTATTCGGATTTCAATGCTTATATAACGTATATCTACAGGCTGTACAGCAAGCGGGAGGACGCTGAAGGGATAAAGATACGCTCTTCGCTAATCACAATGCGTTCATTCTTCATCCCATGCGTGGAGAACTTGGCTAGGGTTACCACGCTTACACGCAGCATGCCTTACCCCTCCATGCTTGCTGAGGTGAAAATGTATGCCTCCAATGTTAGGCCACAAATTGAAGCAATCACAAAGGAGTATGACACCCTCTCCAAGTTGATAAACCAGGAGGGAGTAAACGAAGTTGTAACCCAGCTCGGAGGGATAGTGGCTGATATAAACAGGCTGTTCGAGGAGCTTAAAACCCTACAATAATGATGTGCTCTTGCTTGGTTGGCCGCAGAGTTTACCGTGGTCAAATGCTCCTTATCTTTAAAATGCACACCAGTGTCTTGAGTTTGTGTTAGAATAGTCCGCGCGACTTTGCGATTGTGTATGCGATAATTGTGGCCGCATGCTTTACCTCACTCCTTCTTATCTTGTTCTCCAAGTAGCTAGGTGTGATGAGTTTGACCCTCTGCAGCTCTGACTCCTCCCTCCTTGTCGCCGTCTTAGCCAGTCGATCGCAGAATAGCACGTGGCCCTTTTGTAGAGTCCTAGATGAAACATAATACCAGCCTAGGTAGACCAAGTTCTGCGCCCTGTAGCCGGTCTCCTCCTCCAGTTCCCTCGATGCAGCTTGGATGGGTGCCTCCTCATCCTCGATGTGGCCCGCGGGTAACTCAAGGAACCACTCATCAGCGGGGTATCTGTAATTCTCTATCGCTATTAATCTACCATCGTTGAGAGCCACGATTACGCAGAAGTCTCGGGCAGCATACCAGTCGTAGGTTATTTTAGAGCCACTAGGTAGGCGTACAGTATCTGTATGGACCTCAAAATACTCAGATTTATAGGTGAGCCTACTCGCCTCCCTAACCCATCTCTCCGTCTTTTTATCTCCCATTTGGTGTGCTATTAGGGGTGGATGTGAATTAAGTCTATGGTGGGGAATAGGCTTAACATGCGCCAGAAAATATTGATGTTGAGCCTAAGTGGTTTCAAATAGTAGGGCTAATAGGGTTAGATTCAGCCCCTTTTGACGGCGGCGACCATGCACCTAGCCGCACCGTAGCCTCCCGTGAGTGCGTCCAAGTCTAGGGGGGTGACATCCACGCCCCACTCCTCTAACTCCTTCTTTCGGGGGAAAAGGTCCCTTGCGGCTTTGAGTTTGTTGTACTCATACATTGCTTGGTCGCAGAAGGCGGCGTACTTGTGGGGATCCACGGCTCTGAGCCTCTGTATTTTCGCGAGCGTCGTCTTTATGTTCCTCTCAGAGTCAACTGCGAGTATTTTTCTATCATCGAGTGTAAGGAAGTTGGGGGCGTAGGCTAGTTGCTCGAATGTTGAAAGTTTGATGAGGTTAAACTCCTTTTGTTTAAGGTATTGGGCGAGGCTTACCCCGCTCGCCGCCTCGTCGAGCCTGTACTTATTCTTCCCCATCTTGACATAAACTTGGACATTGGTGTTGTCTATGAGTGTACCCGCACCCACCGCTAACCCCTCCCCTGGGATGTTAAAGTATGTGTCAAGGTGCATGTATAGCATGGGGTCGTATCCTCCAGCTATGAGTGGGTGTGCTGGCTTGCTCACCACGACCACTTCATCGTAGCTTAAGCCGTGTCTGAGGAGTTGGTCCACGCCCTGCCTGTTAGTTCTATCGCTTAAACCTATAAGGGCGAATTCACCAGCAGGTATGAAGTCTCCTCCTTCAAAGGTGGCTGGAGCCCGTGTGGTCCAAGCGGTGGGTACGCCGAGACCCTCAAATGTGACCTTGGTTATGAGGACCTCCCTTCGTCTTTGAGGTTTGGCCATCCTTCCGTACACGAGCCCAAGGTCTGTCGCAGCTTGCTGATCCCGCAGGTAATAGAGGTTTGCGAGTGGTACCTGCAGTGTGACGTAACGATAGATTATTCTTCTTTGACTACCAGCTCCGTTCTTCTTCATCCTTGTCTCAATGGATGGGTTAAGTAGGAGTATATTGAAGAGTGTTTCCCCATCCATAGAGTTCACAACTCTTTCAAGATATTCTTTGCCACTCTTTGCGGATGCACCCAAGTACCTCACGTTTTTTAGAATATATTGAATAACCCTCTGCCTGATTATCTCCTCTTTCTCAACTACCCTGACAAAAGATGGTTTGAGGCGTTTGACATCGACGCCACTACGAGTAAGTGCGTGCTCCAAACCCATGTGCTCAAAGACAGCCTCATTCATACTGAAGAATCTGTCGTACAAGAAGCTGTACGGCTCAAGCAGCCCGAGGAACATCTCAATTCCAGGCCTATGGATGTATGCTTCCCTAAGCTTACCCCACTCCGCCTTAACAACCATAACGAGACTACTAGACTCCTTCATATATACCCTATGAAAGCAAGCTTGATTAGACTCCACTCTTACTTTGTTAAATCAATATCTCATACTATAGGTTAGTACGTCTATAATTAATTTAATCCGCGATTTGCATACTACATGCATGATTTTAGGCTTCAGTTAAAATGATCAACTCCTGATATTAGAAAAAGTTTGAGTGTGTAGAAATTGATGAAGTGGTTTGAGGGAGAGGGGTCATCTGGAGACTTCTTTTTGGAACTCCGTGTATGCGTGCTTTACCTCCTCCACCGAGGCCTCATCCTCAAGGGTTGCGACATCTCCAATCGGTTTACCCACAGCCACCGCCTGCACTACTCTTCTCATTATCTTGGCGCTTCTCGTCTTGGGTAGCTTCGTTACAAAGTAAACGTTCTTTAGTGAAGCTATGGGTCCAACCCTTTCTCGCACCCAGTCGTTGAGCTGCTTGGCTAGTTCCCCGTTCGGTTGGTAGCCTTGTCTGAGTATCACGAATGCGACGGGTATCTCGCCCTTCACCTCGTCTGGTATGCCCACTACTGCTGCTTCGGCGACCGTGTTGTGCTGCACAAGCGCTGATTCAAGCTCGTATGTCCCAAGCCTGTGGCCGGCGACCTTGATTACTTCATCCGCCCTACCCAGAATCCAGAAGTACCCATCTCTATCCCTAACCGCGAAGTCACCTGTGTAGAAGTATCCGTTAAACCTGCTGAAGTACACCTGCTTATAGCGCTCGGGATCCCTGTGGATAGTTAGGGGCATGCCGGGCCAAGGCTTTTTTATAACAAGATACCCTCTCTCCTCAGGCTTCTGCGGCTCACCGTTCTCACTGAGTACGTCTGCATCAATCCCTAAGATTGGGGGACCGTTTGTCCCTGGCTTCATTGGGACAAGGTATAGCCCTGGTAGGTGGCTTATTAGTATGCCGCCTGTCTCAGTCATCCACCAGGTGCTTCCGAATGGCACCTTTCCACGGCCCACTAGTCTGAACATCCACCTGAATGCTTCTGGGTTTATTGGTTCGCCCACGGAGTGCATGAGTCTTATCGATGTGGTGTCGTGTTTCTTTACCCATTCATCACCGAACTTCATCCACCCCCTTATCGCTGTAGGAGAAGTGTAGAGTACGTTTACGCCATGCCTCTCGATGATTGAAACCCACCTGTCGGGTTCGGGGTAAGTTGGAGACCCCTCATACATCAATGTTGTAGCGCCCTCCATGAGTGGACCGAACACTATGTAGGAATGCCCTGTGACCCAGCCTATGTCCGCTGTGCACCAGTACACGTCCTCGTCGCGTATATCGAAAACCCAGCGCATCGTTGCGTGTAAGAGGGTCATATAGCCACCTACATCGTGAACCTGTCCCTTTGGTTTACCCGTTGTTCCAGATGTGTACAGAATATAGAGTGTGTCATCCGACTTGACACGCGCTGGCTCAACATTCACGTTCAACGGTACGCTCTTAAGCGCATCATGGAAGTATGTGTCCCTTCCCTCCTTCATGTTCACCTGCGTATTCAACCTGCTAACAACGAGCACACTCATAACACTCCTAGTTTTTCCCAGAGCCTCGTCAACTATCTGTTTAAGCGGGACAATCTTACCCGCCCTCCAAGCACCGTCTGCGGTTACAAGCAGCTTGGCTTCAGCGTCATTCATCCTGTCAGCGAGCGCATCAGCGCTGAAACCCGAGAAAACCACGCTGAAAGCCACACCCAGCCTGGCTGCGGCCAGCATAAATATGGGGAGCTCGGGTATCATGGGTAGATAAAGGCCTATCACGTCCCCCTTCTTGAGCCCATACAAGTTCTTCAACATGTACGCGACCCTATTCACCTGAGTGTATAGCTCCCCGTAGGTGAGCTTCCTAATCTCCGTGGGTCGACCACCCTCAAACGGTTCGCCCTCCCACAAGATGGCCACCTTATTCCTCCTCCAACTCTTGGCGTGCCTGTCAACGCAGAGGTAGGATGCGTTAAGCTCGCCTCCAACAAACCACCTATAAAGAGGAGGGTTGGAGTCATCTAACACTTTTTCCCACGGCTTGAACCAGTCCAGCTCAGAAGCCACCCTAGCCCAGAACTCCCTATAGTTTTCGATGCTCTTTGAGTGCAACTTGTGATAGGTATCCACATCCACAACGTTCCTCGCATCCTCAGGAATGATTCTCTCATCAAACGGCAGAGCCCAGTTAACGGACATGTTAATATCACTCCCAATGTTTGATTTAAAATGTTTGGTATCCATCTCAATCGGGGAGCTTAGTGTTAATAGTGAGTAGCATAATTTCTAGGGATCCACCCTTAACTGAGCTAAAAACACCAGCCAAACTAGGGCTCTACGGGTAGGCTCTTAACGTGTTTAAGATGATGCTACACATTCGATTAACGGGTTTGTGGGTTCAGTAATGCTCCTACTATTTCTGATGGGGTGGGGTTGTTTGCGGGTGGGGCTAAGAATAAGTATGAGTTATGCGTGGATAGGTTGTGTTCTTGGATAGAGTTGAGGCTTCCCCATCTCTCGAGTTGGTGAATTTAGTTCTGAATATGCAGGCGCGTGGCGAGAAGGTTTACTCGCTAGCTATTGGTGAACCCTCTTTTGATACGCCGCGTGAAATTGTTGACGCCGCCTACAAGGCTATGGTTTCGGGGGATGTGCACTACACATCATCTTATGGGACAATGGAGTTCCGGGATGCCGCTTCGCGGAAAGTCAAAGCGAAGAATGGTATAAAGGGGGGTGTTGATAATGTTGTGTTCATAACCACTAAGCTCGCGGTGTACGCCGCGCTTATGGCTGCCTCCCAGGAGCCGTATGAGGCGCTCATCCCCGACCCGGGCTACTTCTACTCCGAGCCTGTTGTGCTATCAAATGGCACACCCGTTTATTACAGGTTGAATGAGGATTTCTCACTGAATCTCGACGAGATACGGAGGAAAATGAGTGATAGGACTAGGGTGATAATTATTAATTCACCCTCTAACCCCACTGGTAAGGTGTACTCCAAGTCTGAGTTGGCTGAGCTCTACGAGTTATGCAGGGAGAGGGGTGTATACATAATAAGTGACGAAGCGTATGAAGACATAGTGTACTCTAGACCCAACTTCTCGGTTGGCTCACTGGAGGATGAGCCCGACTTAGTGGTCACCCTCTTCAGTCTCTCCAAGAGTTATTCGATGACAGGTTGGAGGGCTGGTTACCTAGTGGGCTCAAAGAGGATAGTCTACCTTGTCAACAAGCTACTCGAAAACACCATGACGTGTTTCCCCCCATTCATACAGCATGCGGCCGCATACGCCCTGAACCATGGTGATAAGTTCATCGAGGAGTTTAGAAGGGAGTTCGCCGAGCGTAGGAGGATAGTCTACGAGTGTTTGAAGGATGCGGATAGGGTTCACCTCAACGAAGCTGAAGGCGCTTTCTATGTTTTCCCGAGGCTGAGCATCCAAAAATCCTCTACGCAATTCGCCAGAGACCTGCTTCAAAAACATAACGTGGCTCTGCTTCCAGGTGTGAGCTTCGGCCCGTCGGGCGAGGGTCACGTGCGCATATCCTACGCGGGGTCTGTGGAGGTGTTAGAGGAAGCGTTAAATAGGTTTAAGACCTTTCTAAGGGACTACCAATAGCCCCCACTGAAAACATTGTTAACTCAACTAGTTTTAGAGTAGCTTATCCAAGGGAACACATCTTTTCTCCGTTCGTGGTGGGGGGGTGCTCGATGCCTTAAGATAAAGCTTGAAGCTTGGCCACAGCTCAGATGTTAATAGGAGATTTCGCTCCTGTTGCGTCCCTTGTTGTGCCGACAGGTTCTTATGGAAGCGCGCCGTATACTTGGCTATGGTTGAGGGTGTTTATATCAGACAGTCGCTGTGGAGTGATAGGGAGTCTGCTTGGCGTGAGGTTATGCCTGGTGTTCGGCGCAGGATAGCCACGTATTCGCTTACTGGTATGATGGTTTACTATAGGATTGCTCCAAACAGCGTGTTCCCGATGCACACCCACCCACACGCACAGTACGGCATATTCTTAGAGGGTGGAGGTACATTCAGGGTGGGGGAGTCCGTTTGGAGTGTTAAGAAGGGTGACGCCTACTTTATTCCGCCCAATGTTCCTCACGAGTTAAGGACATCCTCTGAAGAGTGTCTAATAATTGACTTCTTCACCCCAATGAGGGAGGACATGCTCTCTGAAGTCACCCCACCCGATAAGACATAGAGTTTTCGCTTATCACAAGATTATCCGTGCACCGCGGGAACATAGTGAGGGATACCGTGTTTCGAAGGGTTAGAAAACCGAGTTGAGTAGTCCCCCATCTACGGGAATCATTGCGCCCGTCACATAGGAGGATAGGCTGCTTGCTAGGAAGAGAACAACGTTTGCCAACTCTTCAGGTGTGCCAACATAGCCGAGGGGTATCTGCTTCACGAGTGATTCCAATGCTTGTTGAGGTGATACGTTAAGCCTTTTAGCCGTGTCCTTTAACACCTGTTCAACTCTCTGTGTTGCTATGTATCCTGGCATGACTCCGTTCACCCTTATTTTCCAAGGCCCTAGTTCGCGGGCGAGTGTCCTCACAAGCCCCGCCACACTGATTCTACACACGTCTGAGAGCGCTAGGTTGGGCACCGGCTCCTTTATCACGTAGGAGGAGAGAAATATCATGCTTCCACCAGAGCCCTGAGAGAGCATCTTTTGGGCTACCAGCTTAGCCGTATAGGTGGCGCTTAACACGAGTAATCTGGATGCTTCCTCCCAGTCTTCGTATGTCTTTTCCATGAAGACTCCGGGTGACGGTGAACCTGCCACATACACCAGTGTGTCTAGTCCCCCGAGTTTTGAGGAAGCGTATTCAATCAACCCATCAATATCATTCTTTGAACGCAGGTCAGCCGTGAAACCATGCACCTCGCCGAGGCTGGCGAGGCTGTCCACAGCCCTCCTAACATTTTCTCCGTTTGAGGATGAAATAACCACTCTTGAACCGTTTAAGAGAAACGCTTTAGCGACAGCGAAACCGATACCCTTAGAAGACGCGGTAACAAGCACCCTCTTCCCCACTAACCCAAACTCTAAAACCATAAAGCTGCATGCTTGGTAAATACTATAAACCTTGCTCTTAGTTGGGCGTGAACAGCATCCATACGATAAGCTTTTTCCAGATAGTCGTGTATGCTTGAAGCTAGCAGACCCATTTGTTTGCCTAACCATTGGTTTGTTCTAAACCCGACCCTTCCTACCCATGAAAAACTAAGAGTTTTGTGCTAGACTGTATGTATAAGAGAACTAGTCAGGAGTTAATTAGTGTATATTTATGCCTGAGGGCTTGTTTATGATTATTCAGATTCGTATATAAACCTAAAGCCTTATATGCTGTATTACATATTATTCATTCAAAGATGGATCCCCTTCTTGGCAGGTTGGTAACATTCTATAAGCGTGGCGGAAAAACCCTCCTCGTTGGTGGGCGGCCGGGTACAGGTAAGACAACGCTAGCTCTCCAGCTCAGCCAAGCGCTTAACCCGAAAACGGTAACGGTGATCTCCACTAGGATGTCCGAGGAACTATTGCTTAAACAGTATCCTTGGATTAAAGAGTACGCTCCTAGGATTAGGATATTCGACTTCAGGCTTAGCAGCGCTGAGGTTTTGGTGGAGAAGTTCATTGAAGGCGCAAGGGCGGAGGACGGATTGCTGGTTGTGGATTCACTGGACACGATGCTACACGTAATAGCGGATTCTGAGGCGCGAAAAGTGGAGAACACCCTTACAGCCATCGCTGCATCTCAAAGCGACACGAGAACCATACTAACCTCTGAGCTCATCGCAGGGTTTGAGGCTTCAAGCACTCCACTCGAGTTCGCGGTGGATGGAATAGTCGAGCTAGAAATGCATGTTAGGGATGGTAGAATCTTTAGGAAGGCTTTGCTACGCAAACTCAGGGGGAGCGTTATCGACAGGGCGGAGTTCCCATTTACTCTGAGCGGTGCAAAAATCAGGTCGTTTGACGCTTACCGTGAACCCAGACTTAAGCCGCCTGCTGAATCGATTGAAAAGAAGAGTAGCAGTGCTCTTGGAAGGGGTAGGAGTAAGGCTAGCATGGATAAGGCCTTTGATTTCTTTGAAAAGGGATCCATATGTCCATTTGAAAAGGGATCCATATGTCTAATAGAGTTTGAACCCATCGTCCCACTCACAGCTGTAATGTCTTTTATACTCCCAGTGTTGAGCCGTTTTGTAAACGAAGGTGGATCGGCTTATCTTCTACCACCCCAACAACTCGGACCCGCTGAGCTCTCCCAAATAATCCCAGAGCTGGTTACAACCGAGGGTCTGGCGGAGAGGCTCAGAGTCTGGGTGGATGTGCCAGGGTTCTCTGAACCCTATTTTTGGACTTTTACCCCGCAAAGCCCTGAGAGTGACTTTAGCAACGCTGATAGGGTTAGAAGTGAGCTTAGAGAGAGGAGTGCCGCTGGAGGTGTGTTTGTTGTTCGCTCCCTTGACAGAGTCGAGGGTATGTTCCCGAATAGACTTGGAGAGGTCAAAGGAGAGTTGCTAAGGAGTATTGGTGCGGGCACCGCTATGGGTGATGTTAACGTCATAATATCCAGTTCAACCGCTGGTCTTCTGGGCTCAATCTCAGCCATGAGTTCAAGACATATTAAGTTCGAAGCCCAAAGTGGTTCTGTGGTTGTTTATAGCGTCAAGCCGTGGACTCGCTCTTACCTTGTAAGGAGCGCCTCCAGTGTAACACTCTTTCCACACTTGTTTGTCATAGAGTGAACGTTTCGCTGTATGAAAGAGGGAAATTTGGTGGCCTAGTGTTCGAGATTTAGTCCAGTGTTCCTTTTCGCGTGTAATTGAAACCCGAGGTGTACCCCCAGTAGTAGAAGGCGAGTGTGACTGCTATGAATAGGAGGTTGTCCCATGGGAACGGTATTATTCCTCGTCCACCGGAACGGTATTATTCCTCGTCCACCGAAATAGGTTTTGTCGCTCACGTAGGACATGACGAGCACTGCGAGCGCGTATACGGGGAGCCATAAGCCTGCCTTTAGGTCCGCTGAGTCGATTCTTCTTCTCCTATTGAAGAAGGCTAGTAGTACGAGTCCTACGAACACTGATATTATTGATATTGACACGAATGTCCAGCCTGACCAGAAGATTAGCAGACCTCCCACCACGAATGCGAATGGTGAGAGGAGTTTTGCCACGGGTAGGGTGTATGGTCGGTTTTTCCCGGGGTTTGTTTTCCTGAATACGAGGAGTGATACTGCGGATGGTGCGTATGAGAAGACCACCGCGTCCACGAACACGCTTAAAACGGATGCAAAGGATGGCAGTAGTATCAAGTAGATTATGGACACTGCGAGCACCAATAGAGTTGAGTTGAACGGTATTCCATGAACGTTGAGCTTTGATAGTTGGTCTGGGAAGTATCCGTCATACTTCGCAAGAGCGTTACCTACACGTGAGGCGCCCCCATAGTAGATTACGCCGTCACTAAAGGAGGCGATTACCACTCCCACTATTGCTATCACAGCGAGTGTAGTGAGCCCGACCCCTTGAGAGGCGGATGCGTACGGGTATGGTAGGCTTGACAGGGAAGACCACTCACCGGGCGTGAACCCTAGGAAGCCCCAATTTACTGTGCCAACGAATGCGAGGCTTTCGATTATGTACACCGCGAACACAACTAGCAAAGAGGCGATAACGGCCCTAGGTATAGTTCTACCAGAATCCTTTACTTCCTCAGAGTAGTCGATGGGTTGACGGAAACCCGCGTAGGCGAAGATGGTTGCGGATGTGGCGAGAAACACGCCCCCCACACCGTAGGGTGCAAATCCACCGTAGCGGGTTAGGTTGGCTGGGTGGAAGAAGGAAATCAGTGTGAGGGCGACGACGAGTATTAGAAGTGTTTTTATCGTTGTGAGCACATTATTCACCGTGCCTAGGAACCTCACCCTCCTCGTGTTTATTAGCCATATTATCAATGTAGCCACGATCGAGACTAGGAGCCCGCTGGTCGTCAGCACACCGTTAGAGTAGAGTCTAGGGTAGAAGTAGCTTGCATATTCAACAATAGCTGCTACAACGGCGGGCATCGCGAGGCTGTAGCCCACAAACGCGGCCCAGCCGTTGAGAACCCCAGTGATTGGACCGTGGCTCCTGGCAGGGTAGTAGGCCACACCGCCAGCCCGCGGCCACATCGTGCCCAACTCAACATACACGAACGCTATGGGTATTATTAGTACTAAGGCGAAAACCCATGAAAGTATACCTGCTGGTCCACCATCAGCAAGGACAGTTACAGGGATGTATGCCACGGCTGGTCCAAGTATCGCCCCAACAGTGAGTAGCACTATACTCCAGAAGCCAAGCTCCTTCCTATAACCCGAGCCACCAGCGGTGGTGGTGTTATCATCACTCATCCCCACCATCCTCCTCTAATGCGACAACCCTACTCATGGCGCCGCTCGCTCCTCCTATCTTAACAGGTAGGGCGACTATTAGGTACCTTCTACCCTCTTGCAGTTGCTCAAGTCCAGCTAGGTCTTCGATTAATATGATGTCGTGTAAGAGTAGTTTTCTGTGAACCCTGAAATCTGCGTGACTATAAGGTTCAATCCCGAGTGTGTCTATGCCTATTACACCCACTTTTTGGGAGATCAGGAAGTCAGCTGCATCCTCTGAGAGGCCTGGGAACTCGTATAGAAAACTCTTGGTGAACCCTCTCTTCTCACTCCAACCGGTGTGAATGAGTATTGTTGAGCCCCTGTATTCATCGCGCCATTTCTCCTCTAGGTCTGCTTGGGTTATCTCCTGGCCATGTGTTCTTGGGCGGATACAGTAGCCGTGGGAAACGAGTCTTTCTAGTGGAAGGGTGTCCACTGTTTTACCGTTCTCTAAAAAGTGGTAGGGAGCATCAATGTGTGTTCCAGTATGGGTGAGGGAGCTGTATGATTCGACGTTGTAGCCGTCTCTTGCAGCTATACCCACTGGTGTTATTACTGGTAGAGGTGATGTGGGCCAGATTGGCATGTGTGTTTTGATTGTTGCCGTAAGGTCATATATCTTGGCTATACGCATACCACTAGATAAGGTATGAAGGATTTATTCTTTGTGTTGTCCTTGGATTTTTATAGGTGGATGTTGGGTGTGTTTGTTGTAGGTTATGTGGGTTTATGGAATATTTTTCGTAACAGTTAAATATTATTGGGTGAGTTTCGTTGTATGAGCGGTGATCACGGTTACGTTGTTGACCTCTCCGAGGTGGGGATTGAGGATGCGGGGCTTGTTGGGGGCAAGAACGCCGGTCTTGGCGAGTTAAAGAGGATTGGTATCGAGACGCCTGAGGGCTTCGCTGTCACGGTGAAGGGCTATGAGGCCTTCCTGTCACGCGGCGTTAAGGAAAAGGTGGCTAAGATTGTTTCAGAGATAAATTTCTCTGATACGGACTCTGTCCAGGAGGCTTCCGTAAGGATTAGGAATACGATCGAAGAGGCGGATTACCCCTTTGAGCTCGAGGAGGCCATAAGGAAGGCGTATCGCAGGCTTGGTGAAAAGCTTGGAAGAAAGGACCCCGAGGTCGCCGTGAGGAGTAGTGCTACCTCTGAGGATTTGCCTTCGGCGAGCTTCGCTGGTCAGCAGGACACATACCTCTATGTTTCAGGTGAAGAGGATGTTCTCCTCTACGTTAAGAAGTGTTTCAGCTCGGTTTTCACACCTCGTGCAATAATTTACCGCTACGAGAAGGGTTTCGACCACCTTTCCGTTAAGCTGAGTGTGGGTGTGATGAATATGATTAACAGCAAATCGTCGGGGGTGTGCTTTACCCTCGACCCCGTGACGGGTAACAGGGGAGTCGTGGTGGTTGAAGGGTCATGGGGGATAGGCGAGTCGGTTGTGCAGGGCAGGGTTACACCCGACAGGTTTGTGGTTGAGAAGTCTACGCTCAAAATCTTGGAGAAAAATATTTCGGATAAGACTGTTATGACTGTGAGGGATAGGGCGGCCAAGTTTGGAACGTACTCAAAGGAGGTCCCTGTCCCGGATGAATTGAGAAGGCAGTCCTGCCTTACCGATGAGCAACTACTCGACTTGGTGCAGAAGGCGGTGCGTATCGAAGAGCACTATGGGCGTCCGGTGGATGTGGAGTGGGCTCTGGATGGTGATACCGGTAGGGTTTTCATAGTGCAGGCTAGGCCTGAAACGGTGTGGGCACCCAAGGCCGAGGGCTCGAAGAACAACGTTTTGGTCAAGGGTCTCGGAGCCTCGCCTGGAAGAGCCGTAGGACAAGTGCAGGTTATACTGGACGTGAAGGATATATCACTATTTAAACGTGGAGACGTCTTGGTCACCAAGATGACAACCCCCGACTGGGTTCCCGCGATGAGTAAGGCTGCGGCAATAGTCACCGATAGTGGTGGTATGACGGCGCACGCCGCCATAGTTTCACGTGAACTCGGGATTCCCTGCGTGGTGGGCACGGGTAACGCTACAAGTGTGCTCAAGACGGGTAAGACGGTCACCGTGGACGGTAGCCTAGGGGTCGTGTTCGACGGCGCCGTCAAGGATGAGTCAGAGAAGAAGCCGCAGGCCGCGGGTGCGCAGGCCGTGACGTACGAGTATACACCAGTCACGGGAACCAAGATCTATATGAACCTTGGTGAACCAGCGAAAATCGAGGAGTACAAGAAGCTTCCATTCGACGGTATTGGTCTTATGCGTGTTGAGTTTATAATGGCCGACTGGATTGGTCAGCACCCCCTCGACCTGATGGAGCAGGGTGGCGAAGAGGTTTTGGTTGGCAAGCTTGCTGAGGGTGTGGCGAGGGTAGCGCAGGGAATCTATCCGCGTCCCGTGGTGGTTAGATTCAGCGACTTCAAGACCAATGAGTACAGGTCTCTTAAGGGGGGTGAGAGGTTCGAGCCTGAGGAATCCAACCCTATGCTTGGGTGGAGGGGTGTCTCACGCTATGTTAGTAAGAAGTTCGAGCCAGCCTTCAGACTTGAGTGCAGGGCCATCAAGCGCGTCAGGGATGAGATGGGCCTCAAGAACGTCTGGGTTATGCTACCATTCGCAAGGACAACTTGGGAGGTCGAGCGTGCACTCCAGATAATGGCTGAAGAGGGCCTCAGAAGGGGGAAGGATTTCAAGGTGTGGATAATGGCTGAGGTGCCAAGCGTTGTGCTCCTTGCAGAGGAGTTCTCAAAGCTGTGCGACGGCTTCAGCATCGGTAGCAACGACCTCACCCAGCTCGTGCTTGGAGCGGACAGGGACTCCTCAATCCTCGCTTCCCTCGGATACTTCGACGAGAGGGACCCCGCCGTTAAGAAGGCCATGAAAATGCTTATAGAGGCAGCCCACGCCAACGGTGTAACCGTGAGCATATGCGGGCAAGCTCCGTCGGTTTACCCTGAGCTCACCGAGTTCCTCGTGAGTCTAGGAATCGACAGTGTGAGCGTCAACCCGGATGTGGTGGTATCCACACGTAGACTTGTAGCCAGCATCGAGCAGAAACTCATACTACAAGGGCTCAGAAAAAGGTCGGAATAAAACAGCGAAAACACATGGAAACATTTATACACTTCTCTAGATTCTTTCAGAGTGCGCCTCGGTAGCTCAGCCTGGTAGAGCGCCTCCATGGTAAGGAGGAGGTCGCGGGTTCAAACCCCGCCCGAGGCTTGTAGTCCACATCGCTATCATAGTTGTCTGTTTAGGATAGAACGGTTTAAAAGGGTGTGGGTTCACTTCTGATTATGCCCCGTAGGGTTGTTTTGGAAAGAGACCGACTTGTACTCGAGTTTAGCGGGCTTAAACACTTCGAAACCCTTGAAGCCAGATTTGAGGTGCCGTATGAGAAGATTGTGAGTGTCACAACATCGGCGTTTAACTTCCCGCCTGGAACCTTCAGGCTTGGCGGGCTTAGCGTTCCATTTACGGATATAAGGGAGGGTCATTTCGAATTCCAGGGTTCATGGTACTTCGTGTCCTTCGAGGACAGGGAGAAGGTTGTGACGCTCTACCTTGACGGCTTTATCCATGGTGGGAGAAAATATTCGGTTGTAGCATTCCAAGTAGACGACCCAGAAGGGTTCGTGGATCGCCTGAAAAACCTTGCACCAAACATAAAAATAGTGGAGCCCTAGAATGGTTTAGCACAATATTATCGGCTGGGTTCGACTATAACTTTTTACCTATAATATTTAGGGGTGTTACTCTAAGAGCTTTGTGAGTTGCTGTTCAACGTCACTTATCGTGCTCATTAGTTCTTCAAGTTTGTTGAAGCACTTCAAAAACTCTTTACCCTTCTCGGTTGTAAAATAGTAGTTGGCCCTCTGTGTGAGTAGGCCGTGCTGCATCCCGAATTCTAAATAGCGCTTGAGTACAAGCGGATTCATGTTTGAGCCGAACATTATGTGCGTCTTCTTAGCACCACGCTCTGCGGCTACAAGTATGTCCCTAAGAAGCACAGCACCTGTCCTCCTCTTCCTCCTCAACTCGGTGTAACTAAAGAAGCGTTTTCTCCACTTAAGTGAGCCCTTATTCTCTGTCAATACTCTCTCCGAAACATTAGCGTACCATCCTTATCAAGGATTGTGTATCTTCTCAACAAAAAATATAGACCTAAAATCGTTTTTCATTAATCTATGTAAAAGCGAACAATTTAAAGCCGAAACCCCTGTCAAAATCTATAACTAAATCAGCCGTTGTTGAACTGATTTATATTTCTGGGACATGCCTTTAATGATATATGTTGTATCAGGATGCCTTAGACCAGGCGTTTAGGTTATCGCCGGGGATAACTCCCAGGATCGCTGAGTCGGCTATATTCCTTGTGACCCTGAGTTTGGGCTTAGGCTACTTGACGCATAATGAAAGGCTTTTGGGTATTATTCTGAGCCTCGACGTGGGTTCGATGGCATCCTTCAAAGTGTACACCGACTACTCCGATTTCAGGGATTTGGTGTTCGCCTCCGTATCACTATCCATTGCCTTTGTGAACATTCTAGCCATATTTTTGATGTCAAAGGTAAACCCGGGGTCTCATCTGAGGGCAGCGGCTCTCTGTTTAACTCTCCTCTGCGTGGTTGGAGTGGGGCTATCCCTCCTTAAGGTTCGAGGTGACTTCTATGATCCATTTGACCTCCTACTCGCATCCATATCTATCGTAACTGATTTCTTCGCAGCTAGAAGGCTGCTACATATAGGCTTCATGAAGTAGAAAGATACTTTATACGCTGAACAACTTGAGCGTACCCTTAGGCCTGTGAACTACCCCGCCCTCACGAGGCGGACGGGGTCTTCCCCTAAAGATAAACCCTCAAACCCTCGCCTTTTACATGGTATCAAAAATTCATCCTTAACGTTGACTGTGTGTCAAACATAGATTTTTGATGCACTGTTTAAAGGGATGGCCACCTAAGAATTCAACTCGAGTTTTTGGGTAGAGTCCTTAGTACTGTGGCGTGTGGTGGCACTGGGAACGCACATATGTGGACGCCGTAGTCAGCAGTTTCAAAATAGATAGGTTTATATGGATTTCTGGATTTGAATGATCCGGTTGTGCATGGGCAGTAGGGTGATAGTAGATAGAGACCCAAGACCTCCGCTGGCTGGCTGAGGGAGGGGTACACGCACACACATGGGGGGGAGGAGGGTGAGGCTGACTGAGGATGGATTGGAGGGCGCTCCCCACCGGGAGTGGTGGGTGGGTGCGTCCTGACAGGGGCTGAGCTGAAGGGGACCAGTGAACCCGTGAGGTCCCTGCATGATGCACTGAAGCCCAAGCTCCACTACGCGTACGTCAGGTGTGCGGACGCATACCTACGTGCGCCTACGTAGAGTGAAACCCTGCTGGGGGCTCCGTAACACTGTAGTGAGGGTTGAGCTTGGGTGGTGGTTGAAGCGAAAAGCTCCGCCTTTAAAGGCGTGGTTGTTCACGGATAACCATATCTCCAGGCTACGGCGCCAATCTCCCTCCTCCTCCTTTTTGAGCCTAGATAGTAGCCTAATGGTAGACCCATAAGTGATCCACCAAGGTGGGCGTAGACATCCGCGGAGCCGAAGGAGCTGTATATGAACACAAATAGGAACCATCCGAGAAAGGCTGGGTTCACCCTCCTATTATAGGCGTAGTCGAATGTTAGTGCTCCCGCGATTAGCCCGAAGATTCCCCCTGAGGCGCCGAAGCTGACTACGTTGGGGCCGTTGAGTAGGCTTAGCATGTTTCCGAAGACCGCGGTCACTAGAAACACAGTATAGTACTGTCTATCACTGTACACGCTTGAGAGTAGTGGGTCTAAGAAGTATACGGCTATGGCGTTAAAGAACACGTCGACGAAGCCGAGAAGACCGGGGGCCACCACGAATATCGATGTGAATATTGGTACGACCCAGCCGCTCTCGACGAGCGCGTTGAATTGAACGAATAAATATAATAAGTTTAGTACATTGAGTATTACCCCGGCTACTAGGCCGGCTACTATGGCTATTATCAGGTTTCTTCCCGGCTTTGAAAGGGTGAATCTTAGGTTAAATGACAAGGTTGTGCGCCTACTCGTGTTTTCCTTCCCCTGTGGGGTAGTTTCGGGGGCGTGTTAGGTTGAGTGTTAACTCCTCGATTATGAGTTTGTCTCTAACCCCAAGCTCAGCGAGTTCGGATTCGAGCTTCTGTGTATCAATAAAGTGCCTGTGCCCACATACTTGCGCGATGAATACGTAAGTTGGGGTGACCACATACTTCGTCACGTCGGAGTAAGCGCCACATTTCTTGCACCTCATCTTGAATTGTACCACCAAATACTATTACCCATTTCAAGTTTCGACCAAGTGATAAATATGTGTTATGCGTTCAGAGCCGAGCTTTACGGTATTTACTAGTAGTCCCCGGGTATTACGCACTATGGTTAGCGTATGCCGATGAGTTTTCTCCAGGCTCTTACGACCTCGTACCAGTATGCACCGCACATGGCGATGGATGTTGCTGCTAGATAATACACATAGGTTTGGCTTAGGCTGGTGAGTGCGCGATATGAGAAGTAGGCTATGAGTATTGTGAAGAAGATTGCGAAGAATAGCATGTTTGGTACTAGGAAGGCGCCCACCTTGCTGTACTCTTCTAGCAGGCTGGGTGTGGCCTCCCTGTTCGCGACGTATCGTCCCTCCTCATCCTGTTTTATGTACCCAGCCTTCATGAGTTTGGTGAGGTGATAGGAGGCTAGTGAGGGTGTTGAGAAGCCGAGCCCCCTCTGAACCTCTCTAAGCTCACTTGGACCATTCTTTAACACATAAACATATACTCTCAGGGTGTTGCCAGAGATATTTTTGGCGGAGTCGCTCTCCGAAACCATTTTCCAAGTCCACTTATTATTGGAAGAAAACGTATATACTAGATTAACTTTTCCCTGTGAGCTACCTCCGCCTGAAGGCGGAAGCTTCCTGAATCATAGCCCCACCTTGCCTCCCCCTCTCCACCAACCCCAAGGATGGGAGAGGAGGTATTGGGCGAAACTCCACAGGCACAGCGGGTGGCACCAACCCTGACCTCTTCAAGAGAACAAGAGAAGCGTTGAGGTCGCGGTCCAAGGTGAAACCGCAGTGGGGGCAGTGAAACACTCGGTCATCCAAAGTCAAGCTTTGGTTGATTCCTCCACACAGAAAACACTCGCGTGAAGAGTTGTAAGAAGGGACAGGTAAAACCTGTTTCCCTCTTTTCACAAACTCTCACCCTAAGATTCTCCTAAGCTCTGAGAAAGAGGAGTCGTACAGCCGCATCCTCCTCTTCTTGGTTACGCCTTTTTGAACCAAGCCCCGGACATCCAAATCCTCTAACACCAAGAGGTCGTACTCCTGTGAAAGTTGAGCCCCGAGTTTAAAGAACAAGTCCCGTCTGAAATCCTTAACACGCTCGTGCTGTTTAGCGGGCCTCCGCTTCGCTTTAAGCCAGTTCTTCGAGAGAAACCTTCTCCTCGACAGTGCTCTCCGAAGCATCCTGATTCTTTCAAGCGGGGCGCTCAAGTGTCCTAGGGTTCCCGAGGAAGCGACCATCACAAGTAGAGTGTTGTGAGCCTCGCTATCCCTAGGTCGACGCCCACCGCTTTCTTGGGCTCCCCCTCCGATGATTACTCTTCTGCTTCGGGCTCCTCCACCAAGAAGATTACGTGGATTCTACCAGAGGGGTGGAGTTTGACGCACACCTGAGACACCTGGTTTTCGGGGAACACCCTGTGTAGAATTAAAGTGAAGAAGCCGATTCTACTCAGGTAAAGCCAAGCCCTACTCTTCTTTTTGTTCTTCCCAAGACCAACTTACCCCATGTTGGAAAGCCTCCAGCCCGATTGAGGATACACCAAGGAGAGGTACCTGTGAGGCTTCTTCTCCCTGGGATAGTTCACTAACCTATCGAAGAACCTCTGCCGGGCTTGGTAGAACCTCTCAGCAACCTGCTGGGCAACCTGCGAATGCAGGACTTGAAACTCGGGGTTCCGCATCCTTAAGTCCAAAGCGAGTTGTCGAAGCTCGTTTCTGCTCATCGAGTGTTTGTTCTTCCTATACTCCTCCTGTTCGAGGTGCAAGAGCGCGTTGTAGAGTTTACATGCAACCTCTAACTGGGTTTTCAACACCCTCGCGGTTGTTTTGGATGAGTACGCCCGGAAGCGGTAAGCCCTCACACGCACACCGAGTATTTTCCAGACTCGTATTTATACCTTTGGGATCCCCGCCTTAAAAGGCGGCATGTAAAGCGCAACCGGTTTAAATACGATGGGGAGAGGAGAGTGTTTGAAAGTGGCGGGGCTGTGATACCCAGCCATATGAGGGAGTGGGCGGCGGACCTCGCCTCCCTTCACGGAGAGTCTGCATCCGGGCCTGTACTTAGGCATTGTGAAATCTTTGACCTGAATCACAGCTTATTATAAGCGGTCGAGCATAGAACAAGATTTACAGCCTATTAAACTTCTTTAATCCGCTTTTCATTATCAGGTATTTGATTATATTTGGTGTCCTTACGTAGTAGTTGTGCATACCTATCTGCTCTAGCACCTCTTTATAAACGTAGCCTCCATTTTTGTCCGTAATAACGTGGCCGACTGGCTGTTCATCTCGGCACACGGAGCGAAGACGACACGAATGCTTATCCGGACATCATCTAGGAGACCTACAGGTTTAAAAATTCGCTACCGGTGCTGTCCGCTCACACCACGTAATCTGAAGTACCTAACCGCTTCGAACAAAAACAAGAAAACACCGAGAAACAGAATCGAATAAGCCCACTCATAGGGGTGGACGTATTTAACGGTGATAGGATTTGCAAAATTTGGGTTAGGACCAGACAAATTTTGGGATGGATGAAGCAAATATTCGGATACATTGTAAATTATTACAATTTCAGCAACAGACAACAACGAAGCACCTGCTATGATTAGAGCAAGAGAGAGCGAAAGCAATAGCAAATTACTTCGAGTTAATAGTTTTCTACGCATTATACATCACCCACTATAAATCCAATACAAATCTAATTATTAGCAAGTGGAAGACGCCACCCATGAGTTACTCCAAGTAGAATAGCTTGCATAATTACTCAAATCGGTGGAGGTTACCAAGTAGTTACCGTAACAATTTATCATATCAATTCTCCAAGTAACCAAGAAATAGTTGAGAGGTCTTTGTGTACCGCTAGCGTCGTAGGCCCAAGCAGTAAAAGAATGTTTACCAAACTGTGGGTTTTCAAAAATTATGTTGCCACTAGACGTTGTTATTAATGGTCTTTCTTCTAAAAATTGTACATAATTACTGACAGGGAAGCACATTCTATATTCAGTAGACACACCCGCCGAGCTATCTGAAATTTGAAGCACGACAACCCAGTCTTCAACACCATTAGTTGGCGGCATACAGTTAGCTCCCGGTGTAAGCCAATAAAAGTTAAGCTGAGACCCACTTGCTAAGTCGCCGATTCCCGTAGCGTAAGGCTCTAGAGACGGGGAATCATCGGCGAACATAAAGACCAAACAGTTATGTTGGAAACCATTACAGTAATTCGGTGCCGTGGCGTGTCCACCCCAATAGGCTATGATGCCTTGTAGAAAATACGGGTTTGAGGGTAACTGACCCGTCCAATCATAATTTGAGACTCCCAACCAGTTGCCGTACTCCCAGCAAACATTGGTGGAGCAACCCGGAGGAGAACTGAGGTCGCCGAAAACCACCGATTCGTAGGTGGCCCCGTTAAGGATTTGGTTTGAATAAGGCGAAGTTGAACCCTCGACTTGATGGCCTGCGGCGTTTTCAACATACGCGTTTTCACCAGTGCTAAATACCACGTTTGGTGTCGATTGATAAGTATAAACTTTTAAAATATTATTTCCCAGTACCCAAAAAGATATTACTGTACCGTTTGGAAGCTCATATGAATAAATGGCGTAGGTCGTTGAGTTTATCGTCACGCTACCCTGGGAGTAGTCATAGGGATTTCCCCCGACGGGAATCATGGTTACATATGGGAGAAGCAAAGACTTGTTGATGTGATTGTGGGTGAGCCACGCGTTTATCTCGGGGTTGCTGAGCATCACGGACTGCGCTCGATACAACCCATCGAGCTTAGTGTCGCTGTTGTTATAGTAGACATATTGCGGTGACCCCGTTGCAGCTTGCGCGTTAACCGTGTGCACATTCAGGTGAGCGTAACCGCTTAAGGCTGACACAAGCATAATGAGCACAACTAAAGATGATTTAAATACAAATTTTGGTGATTTTGAGACCCTGTCCGGATAAGCCCTAAGCGGTGGGTACCACGGAACTGAATTGGTTACCAAGCGTGGAACCCACCACGTATCCGAATTCTTTAGGAGCTTAAACGTTTTTAAGCTGACCACCATTGTTTAAGATGAAAGACAATTATAAACTTTATGCATTTAAACGTTTTTAAGAGGGACAAGAAGAGGTTCGAGCTCAAGGTGGTCGCCGTGCTGCTCTACGCCTTCGGATTAAGCCTCAGGAAGACCTCTGGCTTCTTTTGGGTGCTCTGCGTGTCTCGAAGTCGAGTGTTCAGGATCGGGTGAATAAGGTTGAGGGAAAACTCAGCTTTGAGGCTTCTCTCCCACCGCTATTCACCCTAGGGAGGGTAGAGGAGGTAGTGGGCGAAGCTCAACCGCAGGCACACCAGAGAGAGGGGTGGCACCCACCCTGCACGCTTCAAGAGCACCAAAGAAGCGTTAAGATCCCGATCCAAGGTAAAACTGCAATATGGACAGTGGAACACCCGGTCTTCCAAGCTCAAATTCTGGTTGATTCCTCCGCACTTGAAACACTCGCGTGAAGAGTTGTACGCTGGGACAGGTAAAACCTGTTTCCCTCTTTTCACAAACTCTCACCCTAAGATTCTCCTAAGCTCTGAGAAAGAGGAGTCGTACAGCCGCATCCTCCTCTTCCCTGTCCCGCCTTTCTGGATCAAATCCTGAACGTTTAAATCCTCTATAACACTAAGAGGTCGTACTCCCCTGCGAGTAGAAAACCGAGTTTGAAGAAGAGGTTGCGTCTGAAATCCCTGACGTGCTCGTGCTGTTTAGCGGGCCTCCGCTTCGCTTTAAGCCAGTTCTTCGAGAGAAACCTTCTCCTCGACAGTGCTCTCCGAAGCATCCTGATTCTTTCAAGCGGGGCGCTCAAGTGTCCTAGGGTTCCCGAGGAAGCGACCATCACAAGTAGAGTGTTGTGAGCCTCGCTATCCCTAGGTCGACGCCCACTGCTTTCTTTGGCTCCTTCGAAGCCTGCTCTTGGGTCTCGGGCTCCTCAACCAAGAAGATCACATGGATTCTGCCTGAGGGTTCGAGCTTGACGCACACCTGGGACACTTGGCTCTCTGGAAAACCCCTGTGTATCACTAGGGTGAAGAACCCGATTTTGCTCAGGTAGAGCCGAGCCCTCCTCTTTTTGTTTTTACCGAAGCCAACTTCCCTACGTGTTGGAAAGCCTCCAGCCAGATTGAGGGTACACTAGGGAAAGAAACTTATGGGGCTTCTTCACCTTGGGCTTATTCGCGAATCCTTCAAAGAACCTCTGCCTAGCCTGGTAGAACCTCTCAGCAACCTGCTGGGTAACCTGCGAATGCAGAGCTTGGAACTCTTTGTTCTTCTTCCTCAGGTCTAAGGCGAGCTGTCTCAACCCGGTTTCATTTATAGTGTGCTTGTTCTTCTCATACTCTTCTTGCTCTGCGTGTAAGGGCGCGTTGTAAATCTTGCATGCTACTTCGAGCTGGGTCTTCGACACCCCCCGCCCGCCGTTGTCTTCGACGAGCACGCCCTGAACTTGTAGGCCCTTGCACCCACGCAGAACACTCCTTAGCGCCCACACTTATTCTTTTCTGATCCCCGCCTTAATAAGGTGAGGTTTTGGAATTCTCAACACCGGCACCGTTTTCTCTGAGATCGCTTAGTCTGTCGGCTATATATGTGAGGAGTTGTTCAGCGAATAGTTGCTTTGTTGTTTTCTTAATCTCGAGAACCTCGTCTCCAGCTCCAACTATGTAGCCTTGGTTTGTGTCGCCTTCGAACGCCGTTCCAGGCTGGGCCGCGTCGTTTGCGACCACCACGTCCAGCTGTGTTTCCCGTTTAAAGTTTTTGGCGGCGTCTATAAGCTGCTCTCTGCTGAGAGCGTACTCTGCTTTGAAGCCAACCATAACGGTGGAGGGGAACATTTTTCTGATCTCCGCGATAATCTTAGGTGTAGCTTTGAGTTTGAGCTCTAACTCCTCGAGCTCCCTGGTGCTTATCTTGTGCTCGGCGGGTCTTATGGGGGCGTAGTCGGATGGGGCTGCTGCGAAGATCGCTATGTCATGCCGCTTTTCGCTCATAAGCCCGCTCACAGCCGAAAGCATCTCACGTGTTGTCTCCACTCTGCGTATCTCATCCACGGGGGGTGGGCTGAGCTGTGTGGGGCCGCTTACTAGGCTCACCTCCGCGCCCATGAGTTTGGCTTTGGAGGCTATGGTGTAGCCCATTTTTCCACTGCTGGGGTTTGTTATGACCCTTATCGGGTCGATGTGTTCACGGGTGGGTCCTGCCGTGACGAGGAGTCGCAGACCCCGGAGGCGACCGCTACCTACTATTGAAGCAACCTTATAGAGCACCGCCTCGCCGGAGGCTAGCTTGGCCTTGCCCTCCTCCACGCTTGGCTCCACGATTTTAACATCAACCCTCCTCAACCGCTCCAAGTTCTCCCTGATGAAGGGGTTGTTATACATTGGCTCGTGCATTGCGGGCACAACTACGATGGGCACACCTGAGCCCAAGGCCACCGACACAACGCTTGTGACTGGTGTGTCGTCAACTCCGCTGGCTATCTTGCTTATGGTGTTCGCGGTGCAGGGTGCAACAACCACGATGTCCACCTTCATGGAGCCACGCCCAGCTAGACCCACATGCTCCACGGCGCCGGTGAGTTGTGTTATGGGCTGGTTACCCGTGGCCCACAGGAGTAGGTCGGGTGTAACAATTTTCAGAGCCGCCTTGCTCACCACTGGCACAACCTCAGCGCCATGCCTCATAAGAAGCCTGGCTATATCCACCGACTTATAAGCGGACACACTTCCGGTGATGCAGAGCGCAACCCTTCTGCCACTGAGTTCGCTACCCATAGTTGAAGTGATATCCTTAAGATAATCGGTTTTCAACTGTATCAATCAATTTAGTGTTAACGAGGATAAAAACACTGGGTATAGTCTAGGCGAATTATGAGTGTGCTGATAAAAACTAAATAGTGCGGGTTCGACTCTTGGCTTAACCTAGGAAGGGTCTTAGCTGCTCTATCAATGCTCCCTTAGGCATGGCGCCCACTATGGTGTGCACTGGTTGACCGTCCTTGAACACCAGTAGGGTGGGGATACTCATGATCTCGTACCGCTCAGCGATTCGTGGGTTGTCGTCCACGTTTAGCTTCCCGAATGCTGCTTTACCCGCGTATTCCCTGGCGAGCTCTTCGACTATTGGTTCAAGGAACCTGCAGGGGGCGCACCACTCGGCCCAAAAGTCAATGACGCATAGCTTGTGGTTCGAGATAAACTCATCGAAGTCAGCCTCAGAGAGATGGACGGGTGCACCGTCAGCTGTTTCTGTGGGCTTATTCACAGATTTGGTCGCGCGTCCTCCTGTTTGATCCTTCTGACTGGGCATGGTGATTCAAAACTATTAGCTCAAGATGACTTAAGCATTTTCCAATGGCCTACACCACCACATTCACCACGGGGCTAATGGATGCCTCAAAAACACGATAATACAGGCATGCGGAAATATGTGGAGCGTGGGGTTAACATCTGTGAGCTGGTGTTATTTTTTGCTACGCCTAGTGGTCTCTCTTAGAGGTTTATGTGCCCCATTATCCTTAGGGTTCCGGGTGGTAGATTCATATTTGCTAGTACTCCTCCCCCCTCCATTTGGGGGATTGGTTTGCCTAGTTTGAGTGTGGCCTTTTCTCCTTCGAGCTTTAGCAGATTCGCTGGTATGACTTGGCCGGACAGGGCCAGGTGATAGGTTTTACCCTCTTCAATCTGGTGTCTGTAAAACTTCTCTACTTGGATTGATGCCTCAATGTTTTCTCTGAAATCCGTGTTGGCTAGGAAGAATTGGTCGCCTAGCTCCTTTTCAGTTGCTCCCCGGATAGCCAAACCCACACGTGTTCCTGTGCCCGCCTCTTCAACATCTTCATCCATTACCTGGATGCTTTGAACCCGCACCTCCTTCCCAGAGGGTGTGCCGAGTGTATCGTGTACGGCCACCCTACCACACACCACGAAGCCCAGAGCCACAGTCCCCACGCCCTTAACGTTGAAAACGTTATCCACGCTCACCACGTTCCCAGCGCACTTTTTGGGTTTCGGCTCAAAGGAGTCAATGTTTATCTTGGAGTAGTTTTCTCCGTCGGCTTCAACTATACGGAACCTCTGTGCGATGGTTCCAGCGACCATCTTTGAGAGCCTCTCAGAGTATATTTCTCCCTTCGAGGCGATAATGACCCCGCCCCCTACCCCGGCGTGGGTTAGGGCTATCACGGATTCGCCCTCCGCCCACCCGAACCCCTCCTCTGCGAGGAGAATGCACCCGTCGCTCACGCTCACCGCCGCGAGCATGTGGTTGACCTTGTCCGGATATGTGGCGGGGTTAAGAAGTGTCTGGGCCACTCCCCTCCTATGGTACATCTCCAATCCCTCTGAGTGGGTTTTCTTAGCGAAAAATGAGCATAGCTTTGCTCTGGAAGCAGGGTTCCCACCCAGCACGCAGACCACTGTGTGTATTTCAGTCATGATAAGACACGCATCAAACCCCTCTTAATAAGCTCACCCCAAATAGATCGGTGGCACAAAAATATGAGGTGGTTGCCACTTTTCTGGCCGACTCCCATACCGGTAACTAATCGTTTGGCTGTGTTCCACCTTCTTGGTCTGGGAATCTAAACCTGTCCCTTGGAAGCATCTGGTCGCCCAGTGAATTATCCACGAATATTTCGCAGCCAACTCTTAGGGCGACGGCTATAGCGTCAGATGGTCTAGAGTCAACCCTAAGAGTTTTACCCGTGCTAAGGTTTCTTATATAGAGTGAGGAAGTGTAAGTGTCCTTTATTAGTCCATCTATCTTTATTCTGTCTACCTCGAATCCGGTCACTTCGAGTATGCCTACGAGTAGGTCGTGTGTTAAGGGTCTCGGGGGTTTTTCACCTCTCATAACCATCTGTATTGACATTGCCTCGCTTTCCCCTATCCATATTGGGAGAACCCTGTTCTCCCGCTCATCCACGAGGAAGACAACGTCCCCCTCCCTTCCCTCCCTCATTTTGACTCTGTATACCCCAAGAACGCTGACCCTAATGCCTTCCTCATACGTAAACATCAACCAAAAATATAGCGGCTTGAGTAATATATGGTTTAATCATAATTGAGTGCCCACCAGAGCCTTTTGGGGCTGCGGACGCTTGCTTGGTTCGTGCTCACGCTGCCCATATTTTTCTGCTGCTCCTCGATTGCTTCTCTACTCTACTATAACAATATCTTAGCGCAAGTGTTCATGGGTAAAAGCATCCAGTGGATGTGTAAACCATGATTAAATGTGGGTTGAATTGTTTTTGCTTCTATGTGTTTGTTGCTGGGAAAAATTTTTGTTTAGCCTTAGCGTTATATGTATTGAGTTGGTAACCCCGTTAGGTGTCCACGTTGGTTTTGGGGGAGCTGATGATGTGGAGGTCGTGAAGAGGATTGTTCAGAAGGTGGAGGAGCTTGGCTTCGATGGTGTGTTCGTTTCTGAGGGCCTGGGAGACCAGCCGCTTGATCCCTTCGGGCTACTCTCCCTCGCATCCACTTTCACGGAGAGGATCGCGCTTGGTGTTGTTGATTATTCCCTCACACTTAGGCACCCCATCGTGACAGCCAAATCTGTTTCTTCGTTGCAGAGGCTGTCGGATGGGAGGGTTGTGCTCGGAGTCGACTTCTCCCAGAGTGAGTCGAAGGGTTCACCCACATATAGTGGGGTTATGGGTGCGCTCGAATCCGAATGCCTCGAGCTCGTTAAGAAGGCTTGGAGGGAGGAAACCCTACACTATCAGGGTAAATTCTTCAAGGTTGAAGGTATGAAGGTTTCATCACAGCTTCCAGAAAACATGAATCCCCACGTATGGGTCGAAGGCCGCACACCTCTGGCCGTACTGGCCGCTGTGCACCACGCGAGTGGGCTGGTGCCCAAAAACATATCTCCAGAGGAGACTGAGAGCCTAGCCGCTCATGTTAAGAACACGCTGAAGCAGGAGTCGAGGCGCACAGCCTTCGTGTTCGGGGTGAGGCTACCACTGATTCTTGCAGCAAGCGAGCACCGAGCGCAAGTCCTCGCGGCGTATTACTCTAAGAAGCTTGGGGAGAGCCTCGAGTCGTTTAAATCCCACTCACTTGTGGGTGATGCTGCGAAGATAACAGAGAGGCTCACATCCTACTTTGAAAGCGGCGTGAACTATGCGCTACTCTCCACAACACACTTTGAAAACCTCGAGGCACAACTTGAAGCGCTCGCCGCCTTATCAAGGGATGTAGTTCCAAGCCTCTAATCGACCGGTACATTAAGCCTGCTTAGCCCATACCACCTATCCCCTTAAGCTTGGTTCGACGGGTTTGTGGGGTGTTTCTACAAGTTTTAAATTGAGCTTCTGCGTATAGGTGTTTGGCATGCCCTTTCAGCTCACAACTGAGTATAGCCCGGCGGGAGACCAGCCCCAAGCAATAGAGAGGTTGGTTGAAGGGCTGAGGCGTGGGTTCCGCTTCCAAACCCTGCTTGGAGCCACGGGTACTGGTAAGACGTTTACCGTGGCGAGCGTGATAGCCCGTGCGGATAGACCCGCGCTGATTATCTCGCACAATAAGACGCTCGCAGCGCAGCTTGCCGCCGAGCTTAGGGCTTTTTTCCCGAATAACGCTGTGGAGTACTTTGTGAGCTACTATGATTATTATCAGCCAGAGGCGTATGTTCCACAACTGGACCTATATATTGCGAAGGAGGCTGAGATAAACGCTGAGATCGATAGGCTGCGCCACAGGGCGACTCAGGCTCTGCTTACGAGGCGGGATGTGGTTATTGTTGCGAGTGTTAGCTGTATCTATAATCTAGGCTCACCCATGGATTACAGGGAGGCCTCCTTCGAGGTTAGGGTTGGGGATAAGCTGGTCAGGTCGGAGTTCTTCAGAAAGCTGGTTGAGCTACACTATGAACGGAACAATCTTGAGCTTGGTAAAGGTAAATTCAGGGCTCGAGGTGGCACAATAGAGGTTGGGACAGCTGATGACTCCTATCTTCGCTTAGAGCTGGATGAGCACGGTGTTGTTGCTTCGATATCGCTGTTCGACCTCAAGTCGCGTATGTTGAGATCCGAGGTTGAAAGTGCGTGGATATTTCCGGCTACACACTTCCTGCTCCCACGTAGCAGACTGGAATCGGCGCTGCATTCAATCGAGGAGGAGCTAGAGGAGAGGGTGTCGGAGTTAAAGTCGCAGGGCAAGCTGCTAGAAGCGCAGAGGCTCGAGTCGAGGACTAGGTATGACTTGGAGCTTATACGTGAGACGGGGTACTGCCCGGGTATCGAGAACTATTCACGTCACCTCTCGGGTAGGCGTCCAGGTGAGACGCCGATGACGCTTTTGGATTACTTCCCAAATGATTTTATCACAATCATAGACGAGTCCCATGTAACTGTGCCACAGTTGAGGGGGATGTATGAGGGTGATAAGAGTAGGAAGGATGCGCTTGTTGAGTACGGTTTCAGGCTTCCCTCCGCGTATGATAACAGGCCGCTCAGGTTCGAGGAGTTCTTGGGGAAGGTGGGACAGGTTATCTTTATGTCGGCGACGCCTGGAGAGTTCGAGTTGGAGGTGAGTAGCCAGGTCGTTGAGCAGATAATTCGGCCCACTGGGCTCGTTGACCCGGAGGTTGTGGTGAAGCCGGCCAGAAATCAAGTGGACGACTTGGTGGGTGAGCTTTTAAGGGTTGTTGAAAGAGGGGAGAGGGCGCTTGTGACGACGCTGACTAAGAGGTCCGCTGAGGATTTGGCTGACTACCTGCTTAGGCGTGGATTCAGGGTGCACTACCTTCACAGTGAGCTTGAAAGCTTGGAGAGGGTTAGGGTGCTAAGGGACCTCAGGGGTGGTAAGTATGATGTTGTTGTGGGTGTTAACCTTCTGAGGGAGGGTTTGGATCTACCCGAGGTGAGTTTGGTGGCCATACTCGATGCTGATAAGGAGGGGTTCCTGAGAAGTAAGACTTCACTCATACAGACTATTGGTAGGGCTGCGCGTAATGTGAACGGCCGTGTTGTGCTCTACGCAGACTTGGTTACAGATTCGATTAGGGAGGCGGTTGACGAGACAAACAGGCGTAGGAGGGTTCAGTTAGAGTATAATGCGGCACACGGTATCATACCTAAAACAGTTCAGAAGGAGATACGCTCAATTGTGAGCGGAGAAGAGGATGCGGTTGGCGGGGGGAGGGAGCCGCGGGGTGAGGATGTTTCTGACCTTATTGCGAGGTTGGAGGAGGAGATGTTTGAGGCTGCAAGGAGGCTTGAGTTTGAGAGAGCGGCTGAGCTAAGGGATAGGATCAGGCGCCTAAAGGAGGAGGTGAACAGTAATTGAGTGAGTATGATGGGGGTATAATCATAAGGGGTGCGAGGCAGCACAACCTTAAGAACATCGATCTACGCTTGCCTCGTAACAAGTATATAGTGATAACGGGTGTAAGTGGTAGTGGTAAGTCGTCGCTCGCATTCGACACCATATACGCTGAGGGTCAGAGGCGATATGTGGAGTCGCTTTCAGCGTATGCGAGGCAGTTCCTAGAGCAACTAGATAAACCCGACGTGGACTATATTGAGGGTCTCTCACCCGCCATCGCGATAGAGCAGAGGAGTGCGTCGCACAACCCGAGGAGTATTGTTGCCACAGTCACCGAGATACACGACTACCTGCGTCTGCTCTATGCTAGGGTGGGTGTGCCGCACTGCCCTAACTGTGGGCGTGAGATAGCTAAGTGGAGTGTTGATGAGATAGTTGACCGCGTGATGAAACTCGGCCTCGGTAGAAGTGTGACTCTATTCGCCCCACTCCACCGTGGGGTGAAGGGTGAGTTCAAGGACCTGCCTCAGAAGCTCTTAGAGGAGGGTTTCTCTAAGGTTAGGGTTGACGGTAAACTTCTGGAGTTAGCAAAACTCGACCACACGTTTAGGCTTGAGAAGAATATTAGGCATAACATCGACCTTCTGGTTGATTCGCTGGTTCTCTCTGAGGATGAGCGTTCACGTGTCACCGAGGCGGTTGAGCTCAGCATAGAGAAGTCTAGGGGGCTTGTGCTCGTAGAGCCCGAGCACGGTGAGCCTCTCCTGATCAGTGAGACGCTCGCATGTCCGACCTGTGGTGTGTCCATCGAGGAGCCTTCGCCGCGTATGTTCTCGTTTAACAGCCCCTTCGGGGCGTGTAAGAGGTGCCACGGTCTCGGGGAGATAATGGAGGTTGAGCCCACTCTGCTCATCAAGGACCCCAATAGGAGCATCTATGAGGGGGCCTTTGAGTGGTTCGGTGATGTGTCCACCTCTATAAGTATAAGCACGCTTGAAGCGGTGGTGGAGCACTTTGGGGAGGACCCCTCGAAGCCTCTGAAAGAGTTGAGGGAGGAGGTTGTCCACGCGTTGCTCTACGGCTTGGACGAACCCATAAGGTTCAACTATACTGGTCGGGGTGGCGACTGGAGTCTGAGTGAGGTGTCCACGTGGGAGGGGCTTGTCAACCTAGTGAAGAGGAGGCATACTAATACTGGTTCGGAGTGGATGCGGAACTACTACGAGAAGTTTATGCGTGTTCAGAGGTGCCCGGAGTGTAACGGTATGAGGCTAAGGCGTGAGAGCCTCGCATTCACGGTTGGGGGTAAAAACATCGCTGAGCTAACCCATCTAACAGTTGAGGAAGCCTACAGGTTCTTCCAGGATTTGAAGCTAACAGAGAAGCAGCGGGTGATCGCCGAGAAGGTTGTGGAGGAGATAAAGAACAGGCTTGGATTCATGATTAACGTCGGCTTAGGGTATATTCAGCTAGACAGGACCATGGGTTCACTTTCAGGCGGCGAGGCTCAGAGGGTTCAGCTCGCAACCCAGATTGGAAGCAGGCTTGTGGGCGTGATCTATGTGTTAGATGAACCAACTATTGGCCTGCATCCCCGCGATAACACCATGCTCATCAACACGCTCAAGAAGCTAAGGGACTTGGGTAACACGGTGATCGTGGTCGAGCATGATGAGGAGGCTATAAGGGAGGCCGACTACGTGGTGGACCTGGGTCCGGGTGCTGGTGTGAACGGTGGTAGCGTCGTGGCCGCTGGCCCGTTTAGGGAAATACTGGGTAACCCCTCCTCGCTCACGGCTCAGTATCTTAGTGGGCTTAAGAAGATAGAGGTACCAAAGGTGCGTAGGAGGGGTAACGGGAGATTCCTCGTGGTTAGAGGGGCGAGACATAACAACCTTAAGAATATAACTGTGAGGTTCCCGCTTGGGTGTTTTGTGTGTGTCACGGGTGTGAGTGGTTCTGGTAAAAGCACCCTCGTGGTGGAGGTGCTTCAGAAGGCTTTATTTAAGAAGCTCTACGGCTCCAATGTTGAGCCCGGGGAACACGATGCCATAGAGGGCTACGATAATCTGGGTAAGGTGGTTGTTGTGGACCAGTCTCCGATTGGGCGCACGCCGAGGAGCAACCCAGCCACCTATACTGGTGTGTTCGATGATATAAGGAGGCTTTTCGCTGAGACGCAGGAGGCGAAGGCTAGGGGTTATAAGCCTGGTAGGTTCAGCTTCAACGTGCGTGGGGGTAGGTGTGAGGCCTGTCAGGGTGACGGCATCATTAGGCTGGAGATGAACTTCCTCCCCGATGTCTACGTTAAGTGTGAAGTGTGCAAGGGTAAGAGGTATAATAATGAAACCCTCCAGGTGACCTATAAGTCGAAAAATATATTTGATGTGCTCCAGATGACTGTTGACGAGGCGCTCGAGTTCTTCAAGGATATCCCAAGTATAAGGCACAAGCTTGAGACGTTAAGCGACGTTGGCTTGGGATACATCCAGCTGGGTCAGCCGGCCACGACGCTCTCCGGTGGGGAGGCCCAGAGGGTTAAGCTATCCTCAGAACTACTCAAGAAGGGTAATGGTAGAACACTCTATATACTCGATGAGCCAACCACTGGTCTACACTTTGACGACATCAAGAAGCTTTTGAGTGTGCTCCAGAGACTTGTTGATGCGGGGAACACTGTTATTGTGATCGAGCAGAACTTGGATGTTATAAAGTGCGCCGACTACATAGTGGACCTCGGACCCGAAGGTGGGGATAGGGGTGGCTACGTTGTTGCCACGGGAACCCCGGAAGAAGTAGCTGAGAATCCATCGTCGATAACGGGCGTCTACCTTAAACCGAAGCTGGGTGCATAGCTTGGCTATTCAGAAGGCATCCTTCAGGTCTCTTCCAGACTCACCCGGAGTCTATATTTTCAGGGATGCAGTGGGTGAGCCGCTCTATATCGGTAAGTCCACGAGTATAAGGAAGAGGGTTGAGCAGCACTATTCGGGTGCCCCCGTGGACGCCCGCGAGGAGGCTTTGAGGAGGCTGTCTGAGAGTGTGGATTATATAAAGACTAGGAATGAGGTTGAAGCGTTAATCCTAGAGAATAATCTGATAAAGAAGTTTAGACCCCCACTCAACGTTATGCTCAAGGATGATAAGACGTATCCCTACATCAAAGTGACGAGGGAAGAGTACCCGAGGGTTGTGCTCACCCGTAGACTCGTAGACGACGGGTCATACTATTTTGGGCCGTACACGAGCCCAAGCGCCGCGAGGCTCACGGTTAAAGAGCTACGCTCCGCCTTCCCAATTAGGGGGTGCAGCCTCGAGCTCGGTGAAAAAGTGTACAAGCCATGTCTAGACTACCACATTAAAATATGTTCGGCGCCCTGCGCCAACTATATCTCCAAGGAGGAGTATTCGAAGCTTGTAAGGGGATTCGTTGGTGTGCTGCGCGGCTCCTATAAGAAGCTTTTGGGGGAGCTCTACCGGGAAATGGAGGCCGCCGCCAAGCGGCAGGAGTATGAGGTAGCCGCCTCGATAAGGGACAGGATCCATGCGCTCGAAACCCTGAGTACACGTCAGTATGCCCAGCTCCCCGGCTGGGCGGATTACGACGTTATTAGTGCTGGAGGCGATGCGGGTGTAGTGATGCACTTCAGGCGTGGTGCACTCGTCGGCCGCGAGGTTTTCAGACTGCGTGTACCCGAGGGAGTTGGCTCCTCCGGTGTTATTGAGGAGTTCATTCAACTGTTCTACTCCTCTGGCAGGACGCCTGCGAACACCGTTCTCGTGGAGGGGTTGGACCCAGGAGCCAAGGATTACCTTGAGAGGTGGCTTAGGACTAAGAATCCTGAGACGGTTATCAGGAAGCCCACAAGCCGTGTTGAGGCTGAACTAGTGAATATGTGTAGGTCTAACCTACCATCCACGAGTATGGAGCAGGCGCTCGCCGAGCTTGGCAGGCTTCTCGGTCTACAGCGAACACCGAGAGTTATCCAGGGGTTCGATGTCTCAAATCTTGGTTCCTCCCACCCATATGTCTCAGCGGTCTGCTTCGTTGACGGCGCACCCTCCAGGAAGCACTATAGGGTGTATGGGGTGAAGGGTGTTAAGTCCCAGAATGATTTCGCGATGATTAGGGAGGCGGTTGTGCGTCATATAAAGCACGTTGAACGGGGGGAAATACCCAGACCCGACCTAATACTTATCGACGGTGGACCCGTGCAGCGTGGTTACGCTGTTCAGGCTTTGAGGCTGGCTCACGCCTCGGATATACCTGTTGTGTCACTCGCAAAGAAGTATGAGACAATATATACGGGGGACGGGGAACTGCGATTGCCTTTGCAGAGTAGGGCTTTACAGGTGTTGCAGCATGTGAGGGATGAGTCCCATAGGTTCGCCCTTAAACACCATCGTAAGAAGCGTGGGAGGGTTAGTCTAGAGGGTTTTCTAAGCTCTGTGAAGGGTTTGGGTTCTAAGAGACTTCAGTTGTTAACCACGCGTTACCGCACACTAGAAGAGCTCAGGAGGGCGGGTGTGGAGGGCCTGCTGGTTGTCCCAGGTATCTCAAGGAGGCTGGCTGAGAGGATAATGGAGGCTATAGAAGAAGCTCGAAAGCCTTAAACCCGCAAACACACATCTAAGCTATGTTTTCCTTCGATGAAGGGCTTGTGGACAGGTTCTCCTCCCTTGTGCTGGATTCGGACTTCGGGGATATTAGGTTTGGGCGAACCCAGAGTGTCACCATTGAGGTGAACAATGGGGAGGTCCGCTCTGTGCGTCGAGGCTCTGCGGAGGGCTTCGGCCTGAGAATATGTAGTGGAGGGATATGGGGGTTTGGCGCCTCAACCTCACTAACTCAGGAGTCGTTAGCTGAAGCCGTAAAACAAGCGTACAGCATGATAAGAGCCTCACCACCCGCTCGGGTGAAACGGGGCATCAGTGTTAGACCTGTGCGGGAGAAGCGTCCGCCCGATTGGAGGGTGGACCCTAGGCTGGTTGACACATCGGATAAACTGGGTGTTTGCCTCCAAGCAGACTCTTCCTCTAGATTGGAGGGCGTTAGCTCTACTCTTAGCGTATACGGGGACAGCGTGACCGAGTGGCTTGTGGGGAATAATCAGGGCACATGTGTATCCTACACAACATCTTCTCCTAGGTTGGCTGTCACAGTTTATGTGAAGGATGGTTCCACAACGCATGTTATAACTGAGTCGCTTGGCTCCAACGGCGGCTTCGAGCTTTTCAGCGAGGAGGCCACTACAAGAGTGGGGGTGGAAGTAGCAAGTAAAGCGCTTAGGCTTGTTGGAGCACACCCAGTTAAGGGTGGAAAATATGATGTGGTGTTGGACCCCGCCATGACGGGGGTCTATATCCACGAAGCCTTCGGTCACGCAAGTGAAGCCGACTTAGTGATGGCTGGTGCATCCATACTTGAAGGCAAATTGGGCTCTAAGGTTGGCTCGGAGCTGGTGGGGGTAGTGGATGACCCAACCATAAGCGGCCTACGTGGCTCGTACACATACGACCAAGAGGGTGTTCGAGCCACAAAGAGTGTTATCGTGGAGAGAGGCGTACTAAGAGGATACCTACATACGCTTGAATCGGCCGCCTTGCTGGATGCTGAGCCGAATGGTGCCGCGAGGGCGATGAGTCCCCTCACCGAACCAATAGCTAGGATGTCTAATACCTACATAGCGGCTGGCGACTACGTTGAAGAAGATATATGCTCGGATGTTAGGCTAGGTGTGGCGTTCTTCGGCTTCCAATATGGCTACGTTGATCCTGGAAGCGGTAAATTCATGTTTAAGGCGCAGTATGGGCGGATGATACGTGACGGTGAGCTCGCTGAGTATGTGCGCGACGCCGCCCTCACCGGTAGCACGCTAGATGTTCTGGGTAGGATTGACGCCCTGGGTAGGGAGGTTAGATTCATGGATGGTACCTGCGGTAAAAATGGGCAGTGGGTTCCCGTGACGACGGGTGGCCCCTTCACCCGTGTCAGGGGGGTTGTTGTGGGTGGACAGTGATAGCCTTCTCCGATTAGTTAAGGGCAGCGGACTTGACGCGGAGTTCGAAGTGCACTACTCCGAGTTGAAAGCTACAACACTGGAGGTCGAGAAGAATGTGCTAAAGCGGTTCTCGGTAAGGCGGATAGAGACGGCTGTGGTTAGGTGTCTGCGCGCGGGTAAGCTGGGGGTTGTACGCTTCAGTCCCCCGCCGAAAGAGTTACGAAGCATGCTGGAGCACGCCTACCATCTTACGGCTGCGGCTGGCTCCTCGGATGCGCAGACACACTTTGCGGATAAGCCTCTCAAATCTAGAGTGGACTCCTCCGTCGCCTCGATGATGGAGACGGATGCGGGTGAGGTAGCGAAGAGGGTTTTGGAGGCTGTTAAGACCTACACGGGTGAACCGCTTATCCATTCTATTAACGCGGAGGCTGGATACGGTTATAGGAGGGTGGTGGGCGCTAACACCAATGGGGTTTCCGGTGAGTGGCTTGGCTGCTTCGAGAACTTCTCAGCTGAGGTATCTTCAAAGCGGGGGGAAGACCAGGCTTCGGCGTCGAAGTCACACGAAGCATCGGACTTGGGTGCTCTACGCTTTGAGGACACCATAGGCGAAGCCGTCAAGCTTTCGCGTGGTATGCTCGGCGCCGCCTCGACCAGCACATTTACAGGTACGGTAGTCTTATCACCCGAAGCCACTGGCGCCCTTCTTTCCAGCGTGGTGGAGGCGTTGAGCGGTATCGAGATACTTAAGGGTAGAAGCTTCATGGCTGGCAAAAAGGCGATGCAAGTCGCGTCACCCCTCCTCAGGATGCGTGAGGAGGTCCGAGTTGATGGTAGCCCCTATAACAGGGGGTTCGATGATGAGCTAATCGAGACCGCCACAAAACCCATAATAGAGGGGGGAGAGCTCAAAACCTACATACACAACATCTATAGCGCGGAGAAAATGGGTGAAGCGCCAACTGGTAACGGCTTCATAGGCCCCCAAGATTTGGGTGTGGGGACAACAAACATAGTGGTGGATGCGGGAAAGGGTGCAGTAGATGAGTTGATCTCACACGTTAGAAGAGGAGTCTACCTTATTAGGACGGGTGATAGGCCTAACCCTGCGTCTGGAGACCTCTCAGCCATGGTGTCAGCTGGCTACTATGTTGAGGAGGGCTCAATAAAACACCCCTTAAAGGAGACAATGATTGGAGTCAACATACTCGACCTACTAAGAAGTATAGTTGAAGTTGGGGGAGAACGCGTCATGCTGTGGGGCTACCTCACACCCCCAATTGTGGTTGACGGCGTCAAAATTTCAGGTAGAGCCTAGGTGCGTCGAGTTTGGGGCTCCAGAGTATATCCAGGGACATAAAGCTACTTAGACTGAGCACACCCCAACCCTATGACCCCGTAAACATATACATTGTTAAGTTGGGGAAGTCTGTGTGCTTGGTGGATGCTGGGCCAGCTACTGATGACTGTTACAGGCAGGTTGAGCACGCGCTCGCAGAGGAGGGCTCGGGGTTCGGTGATATAGAGGCTATACTCCTGACCCACTCACACGTTGACCACGCGGGCCTAGCTGGTAGATTGCAGGAGCAGAGCGGGTGCGTAGTATACGTTCACCCAGGCGACCTCCAATCGGTGGTTGACCCAGTGGGTAAAACCGCTGAAAAGTTTGGGAGGCTTATGGATGAGTTGGGGGAGCCAGAGGTTAGAGGATTGGTTCAGAGCGCTCTTGCGCTCAATACACGGAGGCTTGAATCCCACTTTGCACACGTGGAGCCCACACCGCTCCCCGTCGGCTTCGAAAAATATGGTCTACACATCGTGGAGGCACCGGGGCACACACCCGGTTCCACCGTATACCTATCCAGTGGTAGGGTGGGGCTCTGCGGCGACACGCTATTGGAGACCCAGACGCTGCTTATAGATAACCTCCACGCCTATTTTAGAACACTCTCCAAGCTTAGCTCACTTGGTGTCCATTCGCTGTGGCCTGGCCACGGAGGAGTGCTTGAACCCGCTGGGAAATGGGTTGAAGCCGTTAGGCAAAAGTATTTGGGAAGGGTTGAAAGCGTAAAGAGGATAATCAAGAACCCACACACACTCTTCGAGGTGGCTAGGTCGCTCTACGGTGAAAGCTTGGTCTGGGACCCGAACACCGTGCGGGCTGGCTTAACCTACGCCTTGCTACAGACGAAGACATACTTGGACTACTTAGTGGGTGACCACTTGGCTGAAAAGAGGTTTAGAGGCGGGTTAACATACTACCAATCATGTGAAGGTGTTTAGTCTGCAGGATTAAGCGAAGCGTGGAATACCTTTTGAACTTTTGGCAGCAGAGCTCATCTAAATTCCACTTTTGCATGTTAAGTCTATACGGTGGTTTTGTGGTCTAGCACTCGGCTTTCCCTTTGGGGCAGAGCATGGGTCTCCCCGCTGCCTCGTAAAGCTTCTGTACTAGGTGTTCTGGTACAGCGTAGTCGAATGTGTGGATTTCGCCGCATGCTTCCTCCCCGGTGAGGCCCTGCTTTGCGAAGATTGTTTCAAGCGCGATGTGAGCCCTTCTAAGGGTTTCAAGCGCGTTTTTACCCTTCGACGTCAGCTCTATCTGGCCGTGGTTGTTAAACACTAAGCCCTTAGCCATGAGATGCCTTACCTCTTCAAGCGCGCTTGGAGTGGACACACCCATCTCTTTGGCTAGGTCTCTGAGTCTGACGTTTGATCCTCCGAGCTTCTCAATTGTCTTTATATAGCTGGCTTCCTTGTCGCTTAGGCCGAACAACCCTGCTCACCTAGATATGGATTCAAGGGTTTATAATGGTTGTGGATTCCCCTTACGGCTTTTTCGACCTGGAGTCTAATGGTATCTATATTATAGTTGCGTGGAGAATGGGTTCTTGGGTCGAGAGTTAACAACACGTTGGTATGGTGCATTTTACCCTTTGAAAACACTATTGAACGCGTTAACTTTCACCACCTTGAATATGCGGTGAGGCGAGTGCGTCCCGCCGCTTGAATCTTTCTACTTCCCGCATGGATCTTATGATGCTTATTACACCTATTCCCCCCACTACTCCAACCGCTAGCAGGAAGCCAATATTTATGGCGTCTAGGTTTGGTATCGGGTTACCAGTGGGGATGGCTATGGAGTCAATTGTGGGCAGGAGGAGAATTATCAGGCCGACAACGCTGAAAGTCATGCCTCCGTAGTAAAGTGTTCTTCCAGCCGTGGATCTTCCAATATACTTAACTTCATCCTCGTCGAGTTTTCTTACTCTCGCTATGCTCGCAAACATGGCTCCAAAAATGACCTGCATACTCATGGTGCCTAGGCCGAAGAATAATCCCGGGAGCGGGGCGTAGAGCACCGATGGTACTTGAGGTGCGAGTACGAAGGTTATAATAGTGGCGTACGCCCCGAACCCGAAGCCCGCTATGAGTCCGTGAACCACTGTCATCTTTAGCGGCACATCTTTTAGCTGTGATTCGTGCATTGGTAGCCTCTCTGTTTGCTCCGAGTGGTGTTTTCCTCCCCTGAATAGCAGGTCTACTGGTAGGTGTATGTATTTACCTTTTAGTATATATGACCCAGCAATAGCCATGACTATCCCTACGACAATGTAGACTGGTCCGTCGAGGTTGTATCTTTGATAGAAGGCTGCAAGACCTATAAAGCCGAGTGTGGTCAGAAGCATTCTCTGCAGGGTGAAGCCAGCCGAGAAAAGGAAGCCCGCCTTCATGCCCGACTTGGTTGAATATTTACCTATCGCGTAGCTAAAGGTTATGGGCCAGGTGTGCTCATCTGGGGTAGCGCCGTGCATCATGCCCAGTACAAACGAGATCAACATGATTTCGGTGAGTGTGAGACCAGACGACGGGTTTAATATCTGTGAAAGATCCATCTTATGTCATTAGGGTAACCCTAATAAAGTATTTAAGACTTACGCTTTTATTAATACCCTCTAAGCACGAGTCTTTAGCCAAAATAGCAGAGTACGATGTCGAGTTTACTCATATTATTCATGTTTAGAAATTAAGTGTTGATTTGTGCTAAGAGCATGAAATCCAGACGAGAGAAGTTTTCAAGAAAAAAGCTTGTGAGTAGTGAGCTACCACGCCCTCGCGGACGGGGTCTTCCCCTAAAGATAAAAAGCTCTCATTATTCGGAGTTATTCGATGAAGCTGAGTGTTTCAAACGGTAACCATCTGTGGAACTTTGCCTTCTGCCTCTTGCTGAGTGAGCAATTGAAGTCTCTTCATAAGTAGGTCAATCGCCAGTTCTGCTTTGGGTGTAAGAACGTATCTGTCTCTGGCTACCCGCTTTAGATGCCCATTCTCAACCATGTTCACCAGAAAACCAGCGCTCCTCTTAGACCTCTTATGTAGCGAATACAGTTTACGCACATCTTGAGTACAAATATAACCCTTCTTCTTCGTCATTAATAAGACCACTAATCCTCTCACACTAAGGTTCAGGAAGTCGAATTTCTGTCTCTCCAAGACACTATCACCGAACGATAATACTGCTGCCCTGGTGTTAAGGCAAAAGTTTCTAGAAAATCGAATTAGGCATTCAAACCCCTTAAACACGTGCAATAATCGAACTTGAAACGAATCTGGGTTGCGGTCTTTGAGAATCAGCCTGTGAACAAGCAGATAAAGGGTTTTCAGAACTTTTGAGTCCGTGTTTCAAGAATGATGCGACGTTTGAGTTACGCTCATCAGGTGTGCATTATTTCCATAACGCCTAAAGGATGCCTCTTTGGTGTGTTTTCGATGTCAACCGAAGGAATGCGTCTGAGATTTCTTTATCTTCCTGGCAACGCGTGGGTCCTAGCGGTGTCCTCCGCTTTCTGGACGGTGGGCGGCTCTATAGTCAACCCCTATCAATCCATATTTTTTGAGGCTATTGGCACACCGCTTCCATTTATAGGTGTTCTGGCGGCGCTTAGCTCTGGGGTAACGGCGATAACCTACCTTGTCGGTGGATATATTGCTGATACTTGGGGTCGTAGAAAGGTTATAGCAGTGTTCAGTTTTGTGTCCGCGGCCAATTCATTTATATACTTTTTCGTGAAAATGTGGCCAGAGCTATTTATACCCGTGACTGTGGGCGCGATATCTGGGCTTTACACTCCCGCTTTTAACGCCACACTGAATGACTCCATGAAAGCAGATCTCAGACCCAGAGGCTTCGCATCATTCACCATCCTTACAACAATACCCTCGGTCTTCTCGCCGTACATCGGCGGGCTTCTAATGCAACAGTTCGGTGACGTTGAAGGCCTAAAAATAGGCTTCTTTATGAGCGGCCTCCTCGGTGTGGCCTCCGTGACCTGGCGCGCTCTGAGGCTTAAGGAAACCTTTAAGCCGTCGAGGACTGATAGTTTGAGCCTAGCCCAATTCGTCGTTGGTGTAATTAGACACAACGCAAGCGCCTATCGCCTGGCTGGTTCTAATGCAAGGAAGCTCATAGTTTACTCGGCGCTCTCAAGCGTGGCCACGGGGCTGTCGACCCTCTACGTTTCCATATATGTGATTAAGGGCCTGAATCTGCCACCTACCTATTACGGTCTTCTCACGGGTCTCAGCGCCCTAACAACCATACTTCTGCTTCTTCCAGCCGCGAGCTTTGTGGAGCGCTTCGGCCTGAAGAGGGCCGCCGTGCTTTCAGCCCTCTCATCACCCCTGAGCATGCTGGTGTTCGTGTCCGCCAACGGTATGAATGACCTTATCGCCTGGAGTATGACTGGGGGTGTGAGTGGCGCGCTCACCAGCCCAACAATTCAGAGCCTGCAGGGAAACGTTGTCCCAGCCGAGCTCAGGGGAAGGCTTATGGCCATGTTTAGCGTGGTGCCCCTCCTAGTGAGCACACCCGCCCAGATAGCCTCAGGCGTTCTCTTCACCTACGTGTCTAGGCTCGCACCATTCATAGTGTCCATACCATTCTATGCTCTCTCCGTATACATTCTAACCACCCTTAGGCTGGATGGCTCGAAAAACTAGTTTGTGTTAACGCTTATAGTGCTCGCCGCGTGTTAGACTGGATGGGTACACCTGATTTTAGACTGTACTGGTGGATAAAGCACAATATGGGTAAAGCTAAGCACAACCTCTCCTCGAGCGGGCTGAGTGAACCCGATCTGAGTGAAATGGGTGTTGTTACTGATTACAGCGCGTTCAAAGCCTCCTCGCAGGACTCGGAAGAATCATTCAGGCGTGCCGTAGCCGAGCTTTACGGTGTTAGCGGGGAGAACATTCTCCCAACGATTGGAGGCACCGAGGCCATCTACTTGGTGAACCTATTTATGGCTGAGCAGACTCGCAGCGCGTTTGTTCCCACACCCAACTACGAACCCATGCTATCCGTGCCAGCCATGCTTGGTTTTCACCTCGAAAAAACCTTTAACCCAAGTAGGACTCTCCTTGTTAGCCTCACCGACTCTAACAACCCAACTGGTAGGTCACTCTCTGAGACTTGGGTGAAGAGTCTTATTGACGGAAGTGGTGATGATTCGTGTGTCTACATAGATGAGACGTTTAGGGAGTTCGGTTTCCGGGAATCGATAGACACATGGTTTAAACTGAATAGAGATAAGGTGGTTGTCTCAAACACGCTAACGAAGTTTTATGGGTTGGGCGGGTTCAGGGTTGGGTGGATAACCGCTAGTGAAGATAAGATCGAGGATCTGGCCAGGCTAAAGCCGTTCATCACAGGCGAAGACGCAGCCTACTCTCTATGGGTGGGTGCCCAGGCTATCAGGAACAGGTCTAGATTCGTCTCAAGGGCGAAGCGGATCGTTGAGCGTAATAAGAAGATTGTTGAAGAGTTCGTCGAGTCGACACCGCGGATCGGTTGGTCTAACCCGGACGCTGCACCCTTCTGCCTCATTACCTACTATGATGGTGTTTCCTCTGAGAAGCTTTGCTTGGAGGCGCTCAGAGAGCAGAGTGTGCTCATAGCGCCCGCAGAGTTCTTCGGAGCCGAAAGGGGCTTCAGGTTGTGCTTTACTCACACAGATGAAGAAGCCCTCGTTGAAGGTTTAAAGTCTCTTTCAGTGTTTCTGGGTGAAGCGTTAAGGTGAGTTTGAAAGCAAAGATAAACGCTGCGAAAAGGGCTCTCGAATATGTGGAGGATGGCGACACCATAGGTGTTGGCTCAGGCTCCACTGTGTCGTTGTTCATAGAGGAGTTGGTAAAGAGCGGAAAAAGGATCACAGCTGTACCAACATCCCTAGACACCCTAAACAGGCTCACAGAAAGGAGAATACCCATCACAACCCTAGGCCACGTTGAGGGCCGCCTCAAACTCACAGTTGACGGCGCCGACCAGGTTGACCCACACCTCAACCTCATCAAGGGTGGTGGTGGGGCGCTTACAAAGGAGAAGATTGTGGCCTACAGCTCAGAGCTATTCATTGTGATAGTGGATGAGTCAAAGCTTGTCGGCAAGCTTGGGATTGGCTTCGCCGTGCCCTTAGAATTCGTTTACGATGCCCACCCCCTCATCTCTAAGATGCTCAGTAAGGAGTGGGGTTGCACCCTAACCTTTAAATCATGCGATGGGAAGCTCACCCCACTTATCAGTGACAATGGGCTGGCTCTTGGAGGCCTACTCTTCAGGGACGGGGTTGGTGATCCCTCTAAAGCCGAGGACTCGATAAACTCGGTCCCAGGAGTACTGGAAAACGGCCTTTTCACCAAGCATAAGAACATGCTAGTCGTAGTTGGGGATGCGCAGGGTTCGAAGACGCTTACAAGGTGAAAGCCTAATTGCGGGCTGCCTCCGATGAGGTTGTAGTGGCCTCAGCCGCATCAGGATCGCTTAGTGAAACAATCAGAGGATTTCTAGATATGGATAAACCGCTACTGCTACTCACGTTTACTGGGGAACCCAAGACTTACCTCGACGGGCGGGAGGTGGGCGTGGAGGATGTTCTCGTGTTTAGGTTCAACGAAACCTACAGTCGTCTACTAAGCGGTTTGTACGCCTATGTTTACGGCCTGGATGAGGAACCCATATTCCCATGTGGGGCCATACTTCTAAGTAGGAGGGCAGCTGAGCGCGTGCTGGACGCTGGGGGCAGGGGCTTTACACCACTTATCAGGGCTATCCGCGCATTAGAGAAGAGAGCTCTAAGTGTGAGGTATATCACTGTTAAAACGGCTGAGGACAATGGGGCGAAAATGTTCCCGATAAGTGTTTTCTTGTTTCAGGTGCTTTTACCAGGGCTCCTTGACTCCTCCCTGCTCAGATTTATGGCTGTGGGCCTAAGTGGTGTGCTTGTGAACCTGGGGGTTTTGGATGCCCAAGTAAACCTCTTCGGGTTGTACTCAAAATCCTATTTGGCTGTTCCCTTAGCGTTCGAGTGCTCTGTGATATGGAACTTCGCGTTTAACAACTGGTTCACATTTAGGGCTGGTAGAATTAAAAAGATAAGGTTTGTCGAATACAACGCATCCACGGTCGGCTCATTCATAGTGCAGTTTGCGAGCGTTTATACGCTCACAACCCACGCACACATACACTACTTGATAGCAAGTATTATTGGCATAGTTCTAGGCTTCTTCGTCAACTACACGATATCCCTTCGAATATGGAGAAAACAATAACACTAAATCTAACGAGCGCCGCGGCGGCCGACCTCACTGGAACTCCCCCCTGCACTGGCTCTTCTATTCGCCCTGAGTATTCGACTCAACGTACCCCCCGCCTGAAGCGTCTTTTTGAACCCCAAATACACGCCTAGAATCGTTATGAGTAGTGATACAATGATCATGAGTAGGATTTCAGCCGTAGTTAGAAAGAGGGACCAGCTGAAGGGCAGTTCGAACTGCATCATAACATAGTTTAGCTCATAGAGTATTGTTGTTAGAAGCGTTGGCTGTGGAGTTGACACAAGCACGAAGTACACTGAGAGAAGATAGAGAACCCTTCTGAGCAGCCATTGGTTGACTCTGTTGGCCATAACCACTTAAGCAAACGTCGTTTAGTGGTCTGATTAACTTTACGGTGTGTTATCGGCGGTCTCAGGATAAGTAGGCTTCCACGCCTAGGTTGCGAGACCACCAAATCATTGTCTGGACACTACTCAGCATAGAAATATTAGTGTATCTCCGTATTAACTAAAAGAAGCGGGCTTTTGAAAGCTCAACGAGGGCGTCACAGTCGGGTTACAAGCTGTGCGATGGGTCGCCCGTCATCTTACTACGAGTACTGCGCAGGGGGCGTGTGCTACCAGCCCGCTTGACACGCTGCCCAACACCAGCTTTTTGAATCCGCCAAGACCCCTTGTGCCAACAACTATAAGGTCCACTCTGTTCTCAGCCGCGTAATCGACTATTGCCTGCACAACTGATGCGGTACCTTCTATCACCACACGCTCGGCATCCACGCCTTGATTGGCCGCATCTTCAGATACGTCCGCAACGACCTTCTCTAAATACTTCTTTGTTTGCGCCAGGTATTCGCCTATACCGTACGAGCTGCCGCCCGGTATCCCTTGATCTAGAAGTATTGGGACCTGCACCACTGCTAGCACGATTAGCTTGGCGCCAGTAACCCTTGAGAGCCAAATGGCGGTCTTGGCCGCTTTACGCGAATTTTCTGAGCCGTCGACGGCAACAAGTATCTTCCTGTACACACTTCCCTCCCCCGGCGTATTCGTTTTCTCAATCAAGACTTGAGCCATAATTTTTACATTAGCCAAGCGTTATAAGCCTTGTTGCCCACAACATAGCATTACACCTGCCTCTTCCCCTGCGTGTACCGTTGTGTGTACATCCGCATAAGAGTGGTATGGGAACCGTCTAAGGCGTTTCCCTTCGACCACTAACACTCTTGAATGTGTTGTGTTCCCTATAAATTACACCGTTAGAACATGTCTAGGTGGAAGTGTCCCACAATAATTTTTGTGTCAATGCTTATAGTTTTGGGTTTTTAGTTATTTGGTGTGTTGAGTAAAAAGAGCAGTGTTCGGCTAAGTAGGATCGTTGCTTCAACGGCGGCGGTCGCACCGATAGCAATACTTCTGGCCGCACCAGGCGCACCAGAGATATCCTTTCCTCTTCTACCCTTTCTCAAGTTCGAGCTGTGGGAGATACCTGTGTATTTCGCTTTCTACTTCTTCGGTTTTAGAACAGCCTTCCTAACAGAGGTTGTGGTTTACGCAGTTATCCAAACACACCCCACCACAATACTGTTCGCACCCGTTTATAATCTTGTAGCGGTCCTTGCAACACTCGTGGGGCTACGGCTCACAGCTGGGATACCCAAATACTCCAAGCCTTTAGGGTTGGGTGTGAGCTCGGCTCTGCGGGCTGCTGTAATGGTTGGTTTCAACTATGTATTCGTGCAGTTGCCTATACCATTTGGCTTTTCCTTCCCAGCGAGGGAGGTGGTGCCGCTGCTTATACCCATAGCTATCTTCAACGTTATTGTCACACTCTACTCTGCGGGCTTGGCGCTTATGGTGTATGATGTTGTATGGAAGAGGATTCTTTTAAGAAGCCAAACCAGTATTCGGGCCTAAACGGGCGCCTATGAAAATGTGTGAGGTTAATGCTGACGATTCGGATGAGGCTTGACTGGCTCATTCTAAAGCATTAAACGCCCTTACTAGTTGAACCATGGGTTTTACTGCTGGATCCTTGCCTCCACCTTAACGAATCCACTGGCTGTCTCCGCGTTCACGAATTTTAAGCCGAAGGCTTCTAGGAAGCCTTTGAGGCCTTCTGAGGTGCAAACAGCGCTTTCGAAGCTGTATCCTGTTCCAGTCATTATCACCTGAACCCTATCATCCTCTATGTTTAGGTCGATCATGCTTATAGGTAATAGCTCTCTGAATCGCTTAATGTAGTCGCCTAACGAATCTATTTTTCCAGCCTCAGATTTTAGGAGTTCTCCGAAGACTCTTCCCTCGTCATACCACGCGCGTAGCACTTCTTCCTTTGAGTTCTTGAAGGCGGCCTGCAATATCCTGTCAAGCAGTGTTTCGGGTATTGGGACGGCTGAAATCGCCTTTAAAAACTCGAATCCCTGTATGATCTTGTAGATTTGCTCGGGGCTCTTACCCATGCGGGAGACGTGGAGATATGTCTGTATTGCTTCGTTTGCGATTGCGTAGAGCGTCTTGTTTTGTTTACGGGCCTCCTCGGTTAGATCTTGAGCAATTCCGGCGTCTACCGCTATATTGACTCTCGCCATATTCCATTCCTACATGGACCTACATCCACAAAAGCTTTACAGAGTAGTACACAGAAGACGTAGCCGACCTAAGCCGGCTCCATATGCCTTAGCCTGAAGGGCTGGTTGTGAGTGGTTTAAATTCCTTTTAATAGTTTGAGTATGTTCCCACGCATAATATCGCTGTTACCACCAACCGCTTCAGCGAATTCCTGAGCGGAACCGTATGGTGTCTGCCCCCTGAAGTTAGGGTAGTCGCTCCCATAGATCGCTTTACTTGATAGCTCGGCTAATCTCGGAAGATACTCCTTCAAGCGTTTTGGTGGTATACCAGAGAGCTCTAGATAGACGTTCTCATGAATCCTACATAGTGTAAAGGCTGTCTGGAACCAGATGGGTCGACCCGCGTGTGAAACTATTATTTTGAGCCGGGGGAAATCCACGGCTACATCATCAATGTATAATGGGTCCCCAAACTTGTTTCTCGAACCAACACCCACACTGGTACCGGTGTGGAACATCACGGGCAAGTTATGGTCTTCGGCGAACTCGTACACCCTTAGAAGCTGGCTGCCAGACTTCTCTAGGTAGTCATTGGGCTTGAAGTAGTGGTGAACGGGGTGAAGCTTTACACCCACGATTTCAAGCTTGGAATACTGGTGTTCGAGTTCACTTTTGACGTCGAATTCGCAAGTGGGGTTTACACCGCCGAACAGGTAGTAGAAGTCACGCATATTCCTGGCGTACTCCGCCTGCTGGTACACCCCTTCAACCCTCAGATTGTTGGCGCAAGGATATGAGGGTATTAACACCACGTTTAAGCATTCAACCGAGGCATTAGAGAATGATTCACGCATCTTTTCGGGAGGAGGCCAAGCGTTCGGGTCTAGGCCAACCCTACGTATATACTGGCGGCAGTGCTCTGGCATATCTGATATGCCAACATGTGTGTGGGCGTCCACATATTGAATCAAGCAGACCGACCTATCCTTCAAAGCGTGGTGGGGACAGCGAGCACCAGTAGCCGCACTTTAGGGTATACGTCCTGAGGTCTTAGGTTCTCATACATGTTATACCCCACTTCAGCCTTGCTGTGTTACGTCTGAGCCACCTGTTTATCTTGTATTTCCCTCTCGGCTTCCCTCTTTACTTGTTGTAATCCTTCCCTATAAGTAGGATATCTGAATTCGAATCCCAGTTTCTTGATCTTTTCGTTTGAAACCGCTTGGCTCAGGGTGAATGAAGGCGCGATGAGTTTGTATGCGGCTCCAAAGCTTATCCTCGCCAGTATAAGTGGCACGTAGATTGGAGGCGGGGCGCCGAATGTTTTAGCAGCCTCTTCTAAGAATACTCTGAGCTCGACTGGCTCATCATCCACCACATTATACACTTCGCCTGGGGAACACCTTTTATAAATATATGAGATGGCTCTTGCGACGTCGTCGACGTGCACGAAGCTCACACTTATCTTGCCGTTTCCGGGAACAAATGTTCTGGAGTGACGTAGCATCGGCTCGAAGAATCTCTCCTTCCAAACACCCCCCCAACCGTACACAGCGCCCAGCCTCAGAATTGAAGCGTTTACACCCCTGTTGACATAGCTCTGGATGACCCCCTCCCATTTTAGAAGTGTGTCTCCAAACCACGTGGACCCATCTATCTCGTCGACTTCTCTGCTGAGTGTAGCCCTGATCTCACCCTTATATGCTCCGTGATGCTTGTAGGCTAGTGCGCCGCTAACGCTCACAAAGCACGTATCCAAGCCGAGCTTCACGATGGCTTCAAGAGCGTTCCTTGTCCCTTCCACACGTGACCTCTGCATAAGCTCAAGGTAGACGCTATCAACCCTACCAGAGGGATACCTTTCGCCAGCGGCGAACAACACCCCTTCGGGCTTAAGTGTTCTGACTGCATCCTCAACGCTCCGCGGGTCTAACAAGTCGCCACGCACGACTCCAGCTAAACCCTCAAGTTTTACCTCGCTCTTACCCCTTAAAAAACCGTACACCTCGTGACCGTCACCCACAAGCTGTCTGGCAGCTCTGAAGCCTATGAAGCCCGTGACCCCGAAGACCAATAACTTCATCATATGGGCAACCGATCCCATAAATATATTTGTTTTGACACCCAGCTTTGTCTTATAGGTAAAGCAGCAACTCCACTCAGTGAGGTTTTACGGGCGTGGTTTTTGTTTTAAGCCATTCCTTAAACCCCATCTGGTGGTGGGTGGTCTCATTGGGTTGAATTAGTATGACGTATGACTCATCCTCTAATTCTTGTATTAAGCCGTCCAGATTTAGCTTGTCGTATGCTTCCCTAACCCTCTCTTTGGCCACCCTAGTGTTGGGGTGTCTTGAGACCATCGCGCAGCAATCCTTGTATTGTGCTACAGCATGCTCGTAGAGTCCGAGTTTCCTTGCGAGGTCTATTGTTTCCTGCTTATTATATGTAAGCAGTGGTCGGAACACGGGTAGCTGCGAACCTTGGTCGACCGCGGCTATGTTTTCAAGAGTCTGCGATGCGACTTGGCCTATACTATCACCGAAGGATACGGCTTCTGCGCCGACCGCTGAAGCAACCCTCTCCGCGAACCTTCTCATAAAGTATCGGAAGAGCACCGGTTCAACCCTTTCGCCTAGCCTTATGGATGCGAGCTGATACTTCGTGAATGGTACAGCAATGAGCGTGCTCCCCCCAGAATAGTCTGAGAGCACTCGAGCCACACGGGCAACCTTTGAGTCGACCACATGATCAACTGAAGGATAAGCGTAGAAATGCAGATAAAAGGGTGTAACACCTCTTTTCATCAGTAACCAAGCTGCCACAGCGGAGTCCACACCACCCGAAAGCAGATGGATAACACTGCCAGAGGATCCGAGAGGTAGGCCTCCGGGGCCCTTATGCTTAGACGTGTAGACAAGTATTCCGCTCTTGACTATATCCACAAATAGCTCTAGGTCAGGTTGTTCCAGGTCCACCTCCAATCCACATAACTGCTTCACATCGCCCCCAAGCATACGTGCAAGCTCAAGCGAGTTCGCACCCCAGTACTCGCCGGCCCTCCGCACACGTATACCAAATGTACGCGCACCACTACGCTTGGCGTGAAGCGCTATCTCCACACACCTGCGCTTTAGTTCTTCATAGTCGTGCGGCAAAAGCGTTGCCCTAGTGTACCAGGCAACACCGAAAACCCTCCCAAGCTTACGATCCAGCTCATCCCAGTTCTCCGCCGATACTACACCTACGAGTCTCGCGTCCACATGGGTTATCTTGGATACTTGCCCACCAAGCATAGACCTAATGTTTCTAATCAGTAACCCAACATACCTACCCCTATTAGCACCCCTTAGCGAGATCTCAGAGTAGTGGGCTACAAACACGTCATTCAAAGCAGACTACTCGTGGATGTGTTCGCCAAAGCTTTAACGCTTACTCAAACAGTGACTCTCCCGATTAGAATAGTGTTTTGTGTACGCTACAACCCTCTTCCCTCTTTTTAGGAGAAATTAGAAAGTAACACGGACTTATCACGTACCCCGAGTATTCAGCAAGTTGTCTGCAGACTCTCTATCCTCATGTCGTCGATGTAGGGGATAATGCATAGGAATTCGAAGTCTTTGTCTGACTCATTCATTAGCGCGTGCGGCACGCTTCCACCTATATAGACATAATCGTCTGGACCAACCGTTCTCTTTGCCTCACCAGCGCAAACAATTCCTCTTCCGGAGAGTATGTAGAGTGTTTCTTCATATTTGTGTGTGTGCATAGCTATCAGGCCGTGGGGCTTGATTGTGAATTTTCTTAACGCATACCTTAAGGAGCCAATTTCCTTAGTGGTGAGCCACTGTATAAACGCGTCCCTAGAACCGCTTACAGAGACAGGCTGCACCTCCACATCCTTCCTGTGTCCGAAGTATATGTCCATGTGAATACACAACGCTAACCAGTAAAATAAGCTTACTTTGAAGAAAGAGGGGATACATTGATTACGGTTATCCCTTTAGAACGCGATTTAAAGTTGTGTAAATCCTCAACGTGGCTTTTCGTATTAGTGTTTACTACGCACTATATGGACTGCCAGCCATACGATGAACGCGGCGAGCAGGCCGATTGCTATCGTGTCCAGTGTGTGATGGCTGGCAGAGGCTCCGACAAATTGGACATTTGCTGTTATACTTGATACTATTGAAGATGATGCGGTGGGAACCGTTGTGTTGGTGGCGGTTGTGGGTAAGGGTGGTTCAGGTTTCATGTTGGGTGCAAGAGTTGTGGTTTTGCCTAGTCCTACAATATAGGTGGCGATCACTCTGGCCGCTGATGTGAGTTCGGGTGAGTATAAGACTGCGAAGAAAGCGGCTACTGGAAGGAGCACCTCAGGCAGTATTCGACTTAGCGCGTTCAGAAGAGATTGTCTGGTGCTAGCAACCATCTCCTTACTCTTCTTAAGGTACTGCAGGGAGGGGAGAATCAGGAGTGCTGCCTTCGAGGGCTCATAGTGCTTAACGCTCTTACCCTTAACGCTCATCCAAACAGACCCCTTCTTCTCTCTGATTAGCCCCGCAAGCAAAAGCTTCTCGACGTGGTATGACACAAGCTGCATGGTGAGACCCAGCTGCTCAGCTACTTGGGATACGGTTTCAAGACCAGAGTAAAAGGCTAGGTACACGTCCCGACCGGTGTCGTTATCCAGTTCCTCGGCTATCAGTTTGAGCCTCTGAACATCCTTTGGCGAATCAGCGCATATCACGTCCACGCTCTCCGCGTCAGCCAGCCCCACTCACCGAGACTAAATCGCGAAACAACGTAATAAGTTTGCCTCAAAAACGAATTTTAGCTATCACTCACCCTAAGATAACAATGCCTTACCTATTCATACGCCTAGGCATAATTTGGGTGGATTGTTACCCTTATTTTCTCTATGGCAGAATCCTTTGGGGCAATATTTGACTTAATCTTAGTAGCGTATGTATTAATTCCCGAATGTTTGTACGAGTGGGGCTTTGGGCTAACCCCGTGTGAACAGATAGTTTTTGACTTTTCCACCATCTAGTTCTAGTATGAGGCCTCGTAGGATACCAGCACTGTAGTCGCTGCCGGGGTTGAACACCGGTGTCCTACCGAAACTGTTCTTTACGTAGTCGATGCCGCCCGATTCGTGTATGTGGCCGTGGAGTCCTAGGAGTGGATTGTACTCCTCGATTATCCTCCTCATAGCGGTGCTCCCAACAGAGACCATCTGGTATTCACCTCCAACCAACTCTGGCTTGAGGTCGGGTGTTAGTTTTGGGGCCTTATCTATTTTGGTGTCTATGGGTGGCACGTGGGCCACTAGTATTGTTCTTTTTGGGTCCGACTTCTCCATGATTTTTTTGACGTCTGCGTAGATTTGGTCCTCAGACTTCTCCCTAGGCGTGTGCCACGGTGTGGGGTTGCTGTAGCCGTAGCCGGCCAGCTCGTATTCACCCTCAAACTCGACGATGCTTTGCTCGAAGGGTACAACAGTCTCAGTCCTGTAGTGCTGTATGTAGTCCGCAACCTCCTCATAGTCATCGTTTCCTGGTATAAGGTAGAGTTTGGCTCCGATTGGTTTGAGTCTCTCGTGTGCCTTCGTGAAGAACTCGTCCAAACCCTTCTTCATCTCGTCAAGAAACGCCGCCTTAATCTTCTCCTTATCCCCCTCCATGGATACGTACTCATCTTCGCTGAGTACCTTATAATAATACCCACTACCCCTGATCTGCTTTTTAACCTCCTCGAGCTTTGAACCATCCACTACTCTGTTCTCACCGAACAGGTTGAGACTGTACTTCTCACCCTGAAGTTTTATTATGGGGACAAGCAACTTACCAGTGAGGTCACCAGCGATAATTATGTTACGGATACCGTAGAACTTGGCTGCGTTAACAGTCTTGTTGAGCACAATGTCTGAGCCGTGGAGGTCAGATACAATAAGAAACCTCGTCTTACCCATATCTACACTAGCACCCCCAAGATTTATAAAGTTTTCAAAATTCGCCGTTCACGTTAGATTAAAATTTGATTTAAGGGTGATTACGCTCCATAACTAGATTCTGGGTCTACCCTTGCGGGGGCATTTGACTAGGAGGAGTGGTCTTACAGTGCAATAGTTTAAACATTTAACTATATGTTATAAGTCTACAGCTTCATTGTGGCATTTAAGGGAGTCGATGCATTTCTTTGTGACTTCGAGTATCTGCTCGCTTCCCTCTTCACTGCAGAGGGTGTAGACCACTAGGTATCTGGATGAGTCTTCGCAGTAGAGGTGCATCGAATAAACCCGCTTAGGGCTGGGTTTACCCTTGAAGCCGAACATCTCTGGAGGCGAAACCCCGAATTTGACCGCGTTGAAAACGGCTTCGTGGCCATTCAGGTTTGAACGCCTAGTTTCCGATATCTCGAATCCATTCACATCCTTGCTACGCTTTATCCTCTCAACGCTGTATTCGGCGTGTTTTTCTACTCCCTCAAACTTCTGCCTAGCCTTCTCAAGCGGTCCCCACGAAACATACAGTTTATCCTTCTCTGGAGAATGGAACACTACGTCTCCCTCTTGCCTCTTCGAGGCGGGGTTGAGCTCGACACGCCAACTCGCAGGGTAGAGTATGGACAAGCCATAGGCGGAGTATAGGTCAAACCGCAAAGCCAACATCATCATATTGGAATTAGGAGTGGTTTAAATCAAACGCTGGTGCCTTAAGTGGACGCTCGGCTGTCTTGCACCTTCGCCGTTTTGAAATACTACTTTCTTGAATGACTAGCGGGCACGCGTGCAAAGAAACACACGTCTATACTGTGCTGTCTAACTATTGGGCTGACCACCCTAACTTTCGAGTAGGCACCAAGTGCTGAATAGTTTTCTATGATGCCTTTGAGTTACTAAATATTGGTAAATTGAATCGTGCAGGGTATTGAGTTTTGTACGATCAATACGAGATTTGTAGGATTAAGTACAAAAACTTATATAGCAGTATTTGAGATACTATTTGACGAAGAGAGTGGGACGTTGGGTTTTCGTGCAGCTATAGTCGGCTGCGGTGCACAAGGAAGGGTTATATCAACGTTTTTTGTGCGTGATCCGACTTTTGAGGAAGTCGCCCTCTTCGATATTAAGCCAGAGGTATGCCAGGATCATATTCACTCAATAGATGGGCTGGGTATTAGAGCAGATAAAATCACTCGCACTGAGAAGCTAAATGCGGGTGATAAGGAGGACGTAGCGCGTAAGGTGAGCGGTTATGATGTTTTGATAAACGCTGTGATACCTCGCTTCAACCTAGACTTGATGGAGGCTTCTTTGAAGGCGGGTGTCCATTATGTAGACATGGCTTTTGGTCCTCCTTACAACAATCTAGAAAAGCAGCTTCAATTGGCTGGGGACTTCGAGCGTGGCGGTCTGGTCGCCATTATAGGCGCTGGGAAGTCTCCTGGCCTTACCAACCTGCTTGTGGCAGAGGCTGCTGAAATGCTTGACAGTGTTCTAAGTGTTAAGATCAGGATTTTCGGAGAAGTTGAATCCACTGAGCCTCTTATGACTTGGTCTCCAAAGACACTCTTAGAGGACTGCTCTATACCCCCAGCCTACATCTCGGATGGTAAACTCGTGCGAGCACTTCCATTCGGCGGTGAAGAAGAATACGTCTTCCCACAACCCGTGGGGAAGAGGCGTGTTTGGTTACACGAGCATGAGGAAGCGTATATGTTTCACTGGAGTTTGAAGAATAGGGGGCTCAAGAACTTTGACCTAAAGATGGGTGGACTAGAGAATATGAAGGCTCTCTACGAACTTGGCCTCTTAGGGCGGAAGGATACTGCACAGGGCTCAAGTGAGCCCAATTTAATCGACCTCCTAGCCTCCCTGCTTCCTCAGCCGCCAACTCAGGAAGAGCTTCTCAAAATGATAGAGAGAGGTGTCATCACTGGGTCGCAGGGGATTAGCGTGGTGGAGGTTGAGGGTGAAAAGGCTGGATCGGAGGCTAGGGTTGTGCTATGGGTTAGCGACCCAAATATTCTGGATGTAGTAAGAAGCTACCCGATGGCTACAGATGACTCCTATGTGGTGGGCCTCACGTGCTCGCTTATCACAAGGGTGGCACTAAGCGAAGCGGATTCACTTGGGAGCGGGGTTTATCTGCCAGAGATGCTGCCAAGCAGTATAAGGAGGAATGTGCTCAACCAACTCTCCAAACAGGTCCCCCCCATCTTGGTTAACGGAAGATTCGAAGGAAACGTGAAACTCACTGTTGAGAGAGCCCGTACACACTAGTTTTCACTGTTGGTTACACTTGTGAAGGAATAGTCTAATATATATCCACCATTTGATTATTAGACGATAACTAGTTGTCAGATATACCAGAGGAGATTCCCTTTATCGCTGAGGTGATACAGGGCGGTAGGATAACCATACCAGATGAAGTAAGAGAGATATTCGATATAAAAGAGGGCTACTTTGTTCTCTGCAGACTTAGAGTCATATCGAGGCGTCAGAAGAAGCCACGTATGCGGAAACAGAATAAAGCACCCAGATCCCATAATGAGTAGTTGCGTATAAAACAAGATAAAAGATATTTCGTAAACACAACTTTTTTTATCTAATTTAGTAGATCCACTTAAAAAACTTTATATTAGCGTGTGTATGTTTCAGGACAATGAGCCCGAAAAAAGGTGTAAGTAGGGCCCTAGTCGTGGGCTTGGTGGTGGTCATAGTTGTCGTGGCCGCCATAGCTGCAGTGGTGCTCACACGACCAACCGTTAAGAGCACGCCGTCAACACCCACAACATCCTCCACTCCGACCACGCAGCCGTCAACATCCTCCTCGGTTCAGACAACCACGTCTCAGACAAGCACGTCGGCGACACCGCCTCCGCCAGCTAATCAGTCTTCACTGGTTGCTGAGGAGGGCGAACAGCCTGATTCGCTTGACCCAGCTGTCACGTATGAAACACCTGGATGGGAGGTTGTTGAGCAGGTATACCAGGGCTTGGTCGCACCAAACGGTACGTCACTCACCTCCTATGTGGGTGTTTTAGCGCAGAATTGGAGTGTTTCGCCCAACGGTATGACCTATACATTCTATCTGAGAAAGGGGGTACACTTTAGCAATGGGGACCCGTTTAACGCGTATGTCGAGTGGTTCTCTATTTACAGGACTCTCATAATGAATCAGGCTCCTTCCTTCATACTTGGACAGAATTTGGCGTACACGAATGGGGTTAACTTCACTGTCAACGCTTCAACACTCAACTCAATAAACTACTTTGACCCATCACCTCAAAATCTCAGCGTCATGGAGTATCCTTACCAGTCGGTGCAGGTTGTAGGCCCCTACGAAATAGTCTTCCACCTAGGCTACGGCTATAATGGTTACGCGCCTTACAACGCGTTCCTAGCAACCCTCACAACACCAATGGCGTACGCGGTGGACCCAGCCGTGGTCGAAGCCCATGGGGGTGTTGTAGCGAACCAGACAAACTCTTGGATGTTCTCTAACATGGTTGGAACAGGCTTCTACATGCTTAAATCCTGGATTCCGGGGCAGAGTATAACGCTAGTTAAGAACCCCAACTACTGGGCGGATAATTTGCCTGAGTCACAGCTTAACTACGCGATTCAGCCAGCCATAATAAACACGATAACGATCTATTATAAGTCGGCAACCGCGCGTATAGCCGACCTCAAATCGGGCGTTGCCCAGATGATTGAAGCGCCAGTACAGGACTACAGCGTGCTTCAGGGTATTCCGGGGGTTAATGTCACTAAGCTCCCCATAGCCTTCGGCTCCTCCGAAGACATATACTATCTGTACATGGATCAGGGCTTCGCTCCCTTCCAGAACAGGCTGGTTAGGGAAGCAATCTCCTACGCCATCGACTACCAGGGCCTTATAAATGATGTTTTGGATGGGCTCGGCGTGCAGTATATTGGACCAGTTCCCCCAGGGTTCCCCTTCTACACGCAGGCCACAGCGGGCCTCCAACCCTACCAATACAACCCTGTGAAGGCCGCGGAGCTGCTCGCCCAAGCGGGTTACAGGGCGACACTACCTAATGGTACTGTTATTAACCCGAACGGTGAGCAATTCCCATCCTTCAACCTACTCTATACCTCCGACTCAACAACCGAGACCGAGGCCGCACAGATAATTCAGGCGGAGCTTAACCAGATAGGTATACCCGCGACCCTGTCGCCCTTAACCTTCCAGCAGTATTCTGGGATAATGTACACTGTTGGTAACTCAACTCAATACCCAATGGGTATCGCTTTCTACAGTGAGGACTACACTGCCAGTATAGACTATGTTGAAGCTATAACGGAGAATGGCTATGTGAGCACTTCAGCCTATCTTAACTCCACCATTATTAATTGGGCTGTTGAGGCCGCAACATCGTTTAACAATCAGACGATAGCTCAGGCCTTCGCTAACATCACTAGGGCGATGTATGACCAGTACGTTCTGATATGGCTTTTCACACCCTACTTCCTCGCGGTCCACGCCGATGATGTGACGGGCATGATTCCAAACCCAGCGGGTTCGGGTATGGGATACTTCATGTTTTACAACACTGTGCACTACACGTAGCTGGGTGACCGTGTTGACCACCCCACGCGAACTATCCCTTTTTCTATTTAAACGCGTGGTGTCATCAATTTTCGCGCTCATTGGCGTGTTCGTAATAGTCTTTTTGGTTTCACACGCCCTTTCACCCGACCCGGCTAGGCTGTGGGCCGGACCTAAAGCGAAACCATCCACAATATATGCGATTGAGGTTAGGTACCACCTCAATCAACCCTACCCCATCCAATTCTACTATTTTATTAAGGACTACCTGACGGGTAACTTTGGCATCGATCCACTCACGGGTAAACCCATAGCGGCAGAAATAGGGTATTACCTACCCAACACGCTTGAACTGGTTTTAGCATCACTCGTAATAATAGTTGTGTTAGGTGTCTTCTTGGGTTATGTATCCGCCGTCAACTTCGGGGGCTACCGTGATGCGGCGATAAGGGTTTTCTACTTGGCGTCATGGGCAACACCAACATACTTGGGTGCTATGCTGGCTGTTCTCGGCTTCGCGACCTACCTTAAACTTTTCCCCTCGGGGGGAATGTATTCGCCCACGCTCACCCCGCCTCCGAGGGTGACCGGTATCTTTGTATTGGATTCCCTTCTTTCAGGTAACTGGGCGGATTTTTCCTCAGGCATCTATCACCTCGCCCTACCAGCCCTCACACTCGCCTTCCTCAATTTCGGTATAATAACCCGCGTGGCGCGGTCCTCCATACTTGAGGCTAGGTGGAGTCCGCACGTAAAGTCCGCTGCAGCTAAGGGTCTACCCACGAGGACAATAAGGGTGCGGCATATACTCCGCAACGGCCTCATAGATGTGAACACGCTGGGCGCCGTCATGTTTGGCTGGCTGCTTTCTGGCACCGTCGTGGTTGAGCAGATATTCGGGTGGCCCGGCATCGGCCAATTCGCGTATTCAGCCATCGCGGCGGATAACTATCCGGTGCTCATACCCGTTGTATTAGTGTTCACAGTGGGAGTGATAATTGCGAACCTGGTGGCCGATGTGCTCTACTCCGTGCTCGACCCCCGCATAAGGCTTGGTGGTGGACGTTGAGTCGTCGCAGTGAGGGTGCTGTAAAACTGTTAAAGGAGCTCTTGTTCGAAAACAAACTCACCGCGGTGGGACTTGTGGGCGTGATAGGCTTCCTAGTTTTGGCGCTCGTCGAGGGTGTAAGCCTAGGTAGGCTCACACCCTATAATCCCTCAGCCATAAACCTTATGGAAGCTAATCTTCCACCCAGCCCGGCACACCTCTTCGGCACCAATTTTGAGGGGCAGGACATCTTCTCTCGCGTGCTCGCCGCCATACCGATAGACATGGGTCTCCCAATAATAATAGTGGCTCTATCAGCACTGATAGGCCTCCTACTCGGTTCGATCGCTGCCTACTTCAGGGGTGTGCTAGATGAGGCCATCGCGCGTGTCACAGACGTGTTCCTCGCATTCCCGGGTATAATAATGGCTCTCGCGGTTGCGGCCACCCTCGGCCCAAGCCTGATCAACGCAACACTAGCGATCCTGTTTGTTTGGTGGCCCCCCTATGTCAGGCTTGTGCGTGGTAGAGCTCTCGAGGTGGTGAGCCAGGACTTTATATCAGCATCAAAGGCTCTTAATACACGTTTCCCCTACATACTCTGGAGAGGCATAATCCCCAACGTCCTCCCATCGGTGCTTGTATATGCTACAATGGATGTGGGAACTGCTCTACTATCCTTGTCAACCCTTGGCTACCTAGGCCTGATACCCCCCACACGGCCGGAGCTCGGATCAATGGTGGCATCCATAGGCCTCAACCTATACACGTATCCGTGGGAAGCGCTTCTACCAGCCTTCGTGGTCTTCCTAATAGTCCTCTGCTTCAGCCTCCTAGGCGACGGCCTAAGAGAAATGCTGGATGTAAAGGTACGACCACACATACTCATCCGAGAAAAAGTCGAAGAGTAGAGTCCCTGAAGCCATACCGAAGGGTGTGCGCCCTCTAAAAAACAATTGTAGCGTAGGCAGAGTATTCACTGTGCAAGTATTCCCGCTTTGCTCAGATAGCAGGCAACCGAATGCTCTTCCCCTACGTGGTAAAGTGGGGGGTGGGTTTGAGAGCATTCGCTCATGACGTATGGACATATTCTCTTATAAATGCATCCTTCAAATGATGGTTGGTGTTCACGTATAACCACGCTTCCCGACTCGCTTCTCCGCAGTAGGTTTGCAACCAGCTCCTGAGTGTAGGGATGCTTTGGCTGATTTATCACACTTTTAGTGGGGCCAGACTCAACCAGTTTGCCGTAGAACATGACACACACCCTATTGGACATGTATTTTAGAACGTTGAGGTCGTGTGTTATGAAGAGGTATGATAGTCCCAGCTCGGATTTAAGCCTGCGAAGCGTGTTCAAAACCTGCGCTTGAACGGAAACATCGAGAGAGCTTGTGGGCTCATCGAGAATGAGCAGTTTTTTGGGTACAACTAGCGCCCTTGCTAGGCTCACCCTCTGCTTTTCACCCCCACTGAGCTGCCTGGGATAAGAGTTGAGTGAGCTGGGCCTCAAACCCACCAGTGGAACAATTTGTGCAATCTTCTCATCGTGCTCTTTTCGGTCGACCCCGGCAGCCACGAGCGCCTCCCTGATTATGTCGCGCACCCTGAGACGGGGGTTAAGCGAGCTTACAGGGTCCTGGAACACTATGCCTATGTTTCTACGTAGGAATGTAATATCACCCCTGTGGTCGAAGCGTATCTCTCGACCCATAAAACGAATCCGCCCAGAGGTGGGCTTGTAGAGGCCGACTAGCACCTTGGCTATTGTAGACTTACCGGACCCAGTCTCACCTGCTAGGCCAAGCGTCTCTCCCTCATTTATGTAGAAGGAGACACCATCCACGGCTTTAACTGAGGGAGGTTTGACGAGCAGGCTCAATCCCCCCACCTTGAAGTGGACACTGAGGTTTTCGACTTCAAGTATTCTTGTCATCGGAGTACAACCAGCACCTAACACGGCCTGTATGGCTTCCAAGCAAAAGCGGTTCGAATGCCTCGCAAAGGCTTGTCTTCTTGGGGCATCGGGGCGCGAATTTGCAGCCCTTAGGCAGCCGTTTTAGGTCTGGGGGCTCGCCGGGGGGAACGTCGAGTGGGGGTGCATCGACGAATCCTTGAGGTATCGCTGAGACTAAGGCTTTCGTGTAGGGGTGCTTGGGGGAGTTTAGCACCGCTTTAGCCTCCCCCTCCTCGAGTATTCGGCCAGCATACATAACGTAGATCCTATCGCAGATTGTTGCGGCAAGTGGTAGATCGTGTGTTACTATCAACATCGCCACACCATACTCCCGGTTGAGTTGCCTTAGGAGGGTTAAGAGTCTGCTTTGGACGTAGGCATCAAGCCCCGTGGTTGGTTCGTCCAAGACGAGTAGTTTTGGCTTCTGCAGGATAGCCATGGCTATGGCAACCCTCTTACGCATCCCGCCTGAGAGTTCGTGGGGATATTTATCCAGCACCATGCTTGGCTGGGAGACGCATAGCTCCTCTAGGAGTCGTAACACTTCTCTCTTTGCGCTTTCTCTGTTAAACGACTTCTTTTCACGCTTAGATGCAGCCTCAAGCGCTTCGAGGAGCTGGAAGCCAACCTTATAAACTGGGTTTAATGCTTCAACCGATTCTTGTAACACAATGCTCAGATGACCACCGCGTAGCTTCTCGAACTTGTGGTCATCAAGCCTTAAGAGGTCGGTTTCACCATCAAAAATTATCTCACCCCTCCTCACCTTAGCGGGAGGCCTATCGAGTAGTCCGAGAATACTCAGGCCTAGGGTGGTCTTACCCGAACCCGATTCTCCCACAATCCCTACCACCTCACTCGTGTCAACGCTGATTGATACATCCTCCAGAACGCGGACAGAACCGTCTATACTAACATAGTCAATTGTTAGATTCCTAACTTGGAGGAGGCTAGAGGTTGCTCGTTCCTCTAAGATGGTCGGAGTGGACGACATGCATCTAAAATGCCTACTCACACTCTTATATGGTTTATCATCAACAGAATCTACGTTCAATGTTAAAATTTTGAACTTGATTTTAGTTAATCTTTGCATAATTTTTGAACTGTGGTGGAGTGTTTGCTACATTAACAAAAAAGAATTGGATTCTTTTTTGAGTGATTGAGTTTGCTTTTTCGGCGAAAATTTTCTTTTTTTGTGTTTTTAATACTTAAATTATATATTTCAAGCTGAACTATACGTTTATATACTTGTTCAACCTATTTACGTATTGTGGTGAATTCAAGGTGAATTTTATGGTTGAAAAAACATCGTCTCTAAACACTGCTAACTCATTAAGGTTGTATCTCGAAGCTAAGAAACTCATTCCTTCAGGGGTATCTTCACTGAAGAGGATTGCTGGATTCGAGTCTCATCCCATATACATGAAGCGTGGCGAAGGCTCAAGGATTGAAGATGTTGACGGTAATAGATTCATCGATCTGCTTATGGGGTACGGCGCCTTAATAAATGGTCACAGGAACCCCAGGATCATGGAGGCGCTAAAGAAGCAGTTAGAGTACATGACTCTTTGCGGGGCGCCTACTGAGATCGAAATAGATGTGGCGAAGAAGATGCGTAGCATGGTTCCATCGGCTGATATGGTCCTCTTCTGTAATTCGGGTACGGAGGCAACCATGCACGCCATCAGGATTGCGCGCGCCGTTACAGGTAAGGATAGAATAGTTAAGTTTGAGGGCGCCTATCACGGCCAGCACGACTATGTGCTTTTCAGCGTGGAGCCCATGGAGACAGGCCTCGAGGTTTCACCATTCAGGATACCCTACCAACCGGGTATACCTGAAGAGATCGCTAGAACAGTTGTGGTTTCACCATGGAACAACCCTCAGGTGTTAGAGAAGATACTCAAGCGCTACAGGAATGATATAGCGGCCATAATCGCTGAACCCATCATGGGTAACAGTGGCGTGATAATGCCGGAGGGTGACTACCTCAAGCAGCTTAAAGAGTTAGCGCAGAAATACGAGGCTTTACTAATATTTGACGAGGTGCTCACGGGCTTCAGAGTCGCTAAGGGGGGAGCTCAGGAGTATTTCGGCGTCACCGCTGACCTCGTAACCTATGCCAAGGCGCTGGGGGGCGGTGTGCCCATAGCTGCCGTGGCGGGTAGACGGGATATCATGGAGATGGTGGGTCCGGGTAGGATTGGGTTTGGAGGCACGTATAACGCTAACCCCCTCAGCCTCGCGGGGGCCTCCGCCAACCTTGAAGTTTTGGCTGAGAACGAATACTCAGCTTACTCCCGTCTCCACAGCTTGGGTGGGAAGCTCATGAAGGGCTTGGCGGAAGAAGCCGAGGCAGCGGGTGTAAACGTCTCGGTTCAGGGTGTCGGTCCACTATTCCAGATATTCTTCACGGATTTGCCCAAGGTGAGGAACTATAGGGAGGCGCTCACAGCGGACGATGATGCGTACGCCGCCTTCCATCAGTCTATGCTCGAGCAGGGAGTATACCTACACCCTGACCCCTTCGAAAGGATAACCATATCCACGGCGCACACACAGGAGGACATAGACCAAATACTATCAGTAGCGTCCCGCGCCTTCAGGGAAGTTAAGGCAGTAGTTGGCGCTTAGCCTTAAACCTTACTGGTTTCAGATGCTTTTGCGTTCGATTTTCCCTCGACTCCCAGCTTTCCCGCTTCGATGTAGGCTTTTATTGTTTTTGAAACCTCGCGTAGGTCTTTCCTGTCGATTATTACATCCGCTTTCTGCTTTACTATTGGTTGTGCGTTGAAGGCTATCTTTAGGTCGGCAATCTTAAAGAGCTCGAGGTCGTTCGCTCCATCCACAACTGCCACTTTTGGCTCACGCTCTAGTAAGTCGTCAAAGGCTGTCTTTAGTATCTGTGTTTTGTTGGAATTCACGAGTAGGCCGTAGCCTATTAACCTGTTGGAGTGGAAGACGAGTTCGTTTGAGAATACGTGGTCTAATCCCAGCTGGGATTTAACCCTTGAGGTGAGTATCGAGAAGCCTCCCGACACGCCGACGAGTATCGCGCCCATCCGCCTCAGCTCCTCAACCATTTGGTGTGCTCCCTCTGTGAAGGGGAGGCTTTCCGCCACATTCCTACACTCGTCATAGCTTATGCCCCGTAGAAGCTTTAGCCTTCTTCTTAAGCCCTCCTCCCAGTCTATTTCACCTCTTATGCCCATGAGTGTTAGCTTCTTAACCTCCTCCTCTTTATCCACTAGTCTTGCGAGGCTTGGGAGGAGCTCCCCATCTATTAGTACTCCCTCAACGTCGAATATGACTATTAACTTGCGCCACCCCTTACGATCTTGACTATGGAGAAAAATGTTTGACATACTTAAACCCATCGCACAAATTTGTTTACCAAAGATGGTAAGGATGGTGTTCTTGTATCGTGGGTCGATGTTTTCGATCTCAGACGTAAGACCCAATTAGGGCTATGAGTGCACCAAGAAGTATGAGTGTGCCCCCTATACCGCCCGATAGATACCCTAAAACAATCAGGGCTAGTAGCCACAGTGTTTTTGGAAAACCTTTAAGCGATGTTATCGTGATGACAATTGTGGCTATCCATATGAGTGGGTGAACAAGTGGGGAGCCCTTTAGGTGTAAGGTGAATAGGAGGAGGTTTACTACAAGGAGTAGAGCACCCACACCCACCAAGACTTTCCCTGCACTAAAAGCCATCTGTTTTATCGACATTCTTTGTAATGCATGACGACGAGTCGTCTTAATTAGGTCAACGATACTAGAATCCACGTGTTGTCTGCTGTGTTAAGCGTTCAAGAGCTTTGAAACCTTAATTTCACTAAGGTTTGCACGCGTCAGAAGCGACGTTGTTGGTGTTCTTGTTGATTGTGGAAAAGGAAAGTATTTAAATTCAGCTAGCGTATGCTTACTTGGTATACCTACGCCTGAATTATTGGAGTGAGTGTGGTGTTAATAGGCTTATGTATTGGATAAATGTTTCCCCCTTAGAGGGTTCCCGCTCTGTTTAAGGGGTTGGTTATCAGTGAATCTTCGCGCAGAGGTGGGGAGGAGCAGGAGTTTTACTTTTCTGAGGATGCTTTACGGGTTCCTCGGACCGGCACTCATGGTTTCAGTTGCATATATGGATCCTGGTAACTACGGTACTGATCTCCAAGCGGGTAGCGCCTACGGCTACCGCTTAGCGTGGGCGGTGTGGCTTGCTTCGATTATGGCGATCGTGCTCCAATACCTTTCTGGTAAGCTGGGGCTGGCTTCGGGTAGCTCTCTTCCTGAGCTTGTGGCTCGCTCGATAAAGAGGAGGAGCGGTGTGGTGGGTTACTGGTTTGCCTCTGAGGTGGCTATTGCAGCTACGGATTTGGCGGAGTATTTGGGGACGGTTTTGGCGCTCAATCTACTCTTCGGGATACCGCTCATAATCGCCTCATTCATAGGTGCAATGGATGTGCTACTCATAATGTCCCTTTCATCTAGGAGGTTCAGGACAATAGAAGAGCTGTTTATGATTCTCGTAGGCGTCATAAGCCTCGGATTCTTCTACTTGGCGCTCACAACAACACCCAATTTCACCCAGGCAGTCCACTTCTCAGTTGTCCCAAGCCTTCCGGGTCAGGGTGCGCTTTTCGTGGTGGTGGGCATAGTTGGTGCCACAGTGATGCCTCACACACTCTTTGTTCATTCATACCTGACGAAAAACAAGCTGGGCAGCCTGGAGCCCGTGGATAAGCGGAGAATCCTCAGGTTGCACTTCGTGGAGAACATGTTGCTACTGGGTCTTGCGGCAACTGTAAATGTGGCCATACTCGTTGTCTCGGCTGCATCCATATACCCTAACCCCAACCCAACCATACAGCAGAGCTTTCAGGTCTTCGCGGATAGGTTTGGGCGCGCGGTCGCCGTTGTCTTCGCACTCACACTCCTAGCATCAGGCCTGAGCTCCTCTACGACTGGCACAATAGCTGGTCAAGCGGTTATGGAGGGCATGCTTGGCGTAAAGGTTAACCCATGGGTGAGGAGGCTTGTCACAAGGTTCATCAACGTGTTCATAACCACAATTGTGCTGCTCTTGGGTCTAAACCCCTTGGGGGTGCTCGTCTACAGCCAGGTGATACTGAGCATACTTATACCACTACCCCTTTACCCACTACTCTATTACACAGCTAGAAGGAAGTTCATGGGGGAATTCGTAAACAGGAACTATACGACCTTTGCTGCCATCTTGTGTGCTGTGGTAATAACAGCGTTTAATGCTTACCTTATCCTTGGTGCGTAATCGTTTTAAGTTTTCAGATGTGTTCTTGATTGGTGTGATTGGTTGTCGGAGTTGGAGGGTAGGGTGCTATGGGAGCCGAGCCCCGAGTTCGCGGAGCGCTCTAATCTCGCGGCGTATATGAGATGGCTCGCTGAGGCTGGGTTCCACCGCTTTCAGGATTATTCGTCTCTCTGGCTGTGGTCTGTGACTCAGGTTGAGGAGTTTTGGCGCTCGATTTGGAGATACTTCGATGTCCAGCACATCAAGGAGTACACGCAGGTGCTCACCTCTAGGAGGATGCCTGGTGCACGCTGGTTTACTGGGTCGGAGTTAAACTACGCCCAGAGTATGCTTGAAGGGGTAAACAAGGATGACTCAGAGGTTGCAATAGTGCATGCAAAGGAGGATGAAGAGGCTGAGGAGATGAGTTGGGGCGAACTCAGATCAAGGGTAGCCGCCTTCTCCTCATACCTATGCTCAGTGGGGGTGGGGAGAGGTGATAGGGTTGCTGCCTATCTCCCCAACACCCCCGAGGCGCTCATAGCCCTCCTCTCAACCGCTAGCATAGGCGCAGTCTGGTCGAGTTGCTCACCCGACTTCGGAGCCGCATCCACAGTCGATAGATTCAGCCAAATTCAACCGAAAGTGCTGGTCGCGGTGGATGGGTACACTTATGGTGGTAAGAGGTATGATAGGAGGGATGTGGTTGAGCGTGTGCGCACCTCGATACCCACGATTGAGCGCACAATAGTTTTTGCAAACTTGGACAATGCGGAGCCTACGAGGGGTATTGGTGGAGATGTGGTGCTCTTCGAGGACGCTCTCAAATCGGGCGGTGGGCGGGCACGAGTGTATGAAAACGTAGAGTTCAATCATCCCCTCTGGGTGCTTTACACATCGGGCACAACTGGTCCACCGAAACCCGTCGTGCACAGCCATGGCGGCATACTCTTGGAGCATCTGAAAGCCTTGAGTTTGCACCATGATATTAAGGCGGGGCACACCTTCTTCTGGTTCACCACCACTGGGTGGATGATGTGGAACCTGCTCGTGAGTGGTTTGCTGGTGGGTTCGAGGGTGGTGCTCTACGATGGTAACCCAATGTATCCGCGGCCGGACGCTCTCTGGGGGCTTGCGGAGAGTGTGGGGATAACCCATTTCGGTGTTAGCGCCGCGTATATTAATCAGTGTATGAAGAGTGGTGTTCACCCCCGCGAGTTTGGGCTGTCAAGACTCGTTCAGGTGGGCTCGACTGGTTCACCCCTATCGGTTGAGGGTTTCTCCTGGGTGTACAGGGAGGTTAACCCCGATGTGTGGCTAGCCTCCGTGAGTGGTGGCACCGATGTGTGCTCAGCCTTCGTTGGCTGTTGCCCAATTCTACCTGTATATGCTGGCGAAATACAGTGTAGGTATCTGGGGGCTAGGGTTGAGGCCTACGATGAGGTGGGTAACTCGATTTTGGAGAGTGTGGGTGAACTCGTGGTCACGGAGCCAATGCCCTCCATGCCTCTCTATTTCTGGGGTGACGAGGGCGATAAAAAGTATGTTGAAACCTATTTCAGCGTTTACCCCGGTGTTTGGCGTCACGGCGACTGGATAAAGATAACCCAGCGGGGCACGTGCATAATATATGGGCGCTCCGACTCGACGATTAAGAGGCACGGGGTGCGGATAGGTACAGCTGAGATCTATAGGGCTGTGGAGTCTATCCCCGAGGTGTTGGACAGCCTAGTGGTGGACTTGGAGGGTCTGGGAGGCGAATCCAAGATGCTTCTATTCGTTACCCTTAAGCCGGGCATAGAACTCAGCCAAGAGCTTCAGACCAAGATTAAGGAGAAGATTAGGGTTGACACGTCACCGAGGTTTGTGCCAGACGAGGTCTACCAAATTGGGGAGGTTCCCCGAACACTTAACGGTAAGAAGCTTGAGATCCCGGTAAAAAGGATTCTGATGGGCGTACCACTGGATAGAGCAGTGAATATTGGCTCGGTTGCCAACCCCGAGGCGTTAAAATTCTTCCTTGAGCTTAGGTCGAAGCTTAGCGCTTCCCGCTAGATGTGTGAGCATGAACTGCGGGGGTTGTGATGGGGGTTCTAAGATTTTTTAGGTTTGGTTTAACGCTTGGTCTAGGTCTCCGATTATGTCCTCCACGTGCTCTAACCCCACGGATAACCTGAGTAGACCCCACGGCACACCTATCCTCTGCCTTTCCTCCTCTGTAAGGTTTCTATGACTCATGGTGGCAGGATGGCTTATCACCGTGTCCACTGCGCCGAAGGTGTTGGCTGGCTGAATCATCTTGAGCTTGGTCATTAGTGTTTCTGGTGCATCCCTGCTCTCCGACTTCAAGCAGAAGCTCACCACACCCCCATATCCCCGTAGTAATCTTCTCGCGGTGGTGTTCTCAGGGTCTTGGGGTAAGCCTGGGTAGCGCACATAGGCGACCTTACTGTGACCCGCGAGGTAGTGGGCCACCTTTAAAGCCGAGTTGTTTATCCTCTCAATCCTCACTCCAAGTGTCTTAATCCCCCTGATAGCTAGGTAGGCTGCGTGTGGGTCGAGTGAGCAGCCGAGCGTCTTGCGTAGCTCGTCTACACGTTCAACAAGGGGTTTAGGGCCAGCTACTATCCCGCACACAACGTCGTAGTGGCCCGATAGGAACTTTGAGCCGCTGTGGACCACTAGGTCCGCGCCGTGCTCGAGTGGCTTGAAGTTTACGGGTGTGGGGAGGGTGTTGTCCACCACGAGCTTGGCGCCAACCCTGTGAGCTTCCTCGGCCACTCTCTCTATATCTGTGACCCTGAGCGCCGGGTTGGTCACACTTTCAACAAACACGAGGTTGCACCCTCTATTTACTGCCTCAATCAGCTCCTTGTTACCCACGTCTGGTATAACGAGTTTTACCCCCCACGTCGAAAGAAACTCTCTTGCGAATCGGATAGTCCTACCGAAAACATCCCTCTGAAGCACAAATGTATCACCTGGCTTAAGAAGAGCGAAAAGGGTTGTAGTTATAGCCGCCATACCGCTTGAAAAACAAGAGCCAGACTCGGCTCCCTCAATCCCAGCCACCTTACCAGCCAAAACTTCAACTGTGGGGTTCCTCTCCCTAGAGTACCTGTATGTGTCACCCACGGGGTGCCTGTACGCTACAGTCTGATAAACTGGGGTGGTGAGTGACCCCGTGGTTGGGTCTGAGTTTTCACCACCCTTTACATACTTTGTATCCTCTAGCATATTGGGCTCATAATACGTCTTGGGCAAACATATCTTTTATCCTTCGTTGCTTGTAAGACCCATGCGTAAGCGTGGTGATGTGCAAGGAGAGGTAGGTAGAGAGGTGGTTTGAATATTCAGGAGAAGTAAAATTCTTTGGATGCTCTAGGATGAAAGAAGTCCGGTGAACCATAGCGGAAAGGTCTTCGAACAGAATAGGAGGAAAATTTTAGCGTTGTAACGAGTACTTGGGGGCGTATCTCGAACTCGTGAATTGGTGTCTCAGCTTTAACCCGAACTTTAAAGTCCTTATCTATACTAGAACGGATACGGGGAGGCAAAACAGCTATTCAAGCTCAACACAGCTCCAATCAAGTCGGCGAGAGGGAAAGCGGTGGGGATTCTGGGGAGCTTAAACCCTTGCGCTCACAAGTGGTTTGTCGCTCGGCTCGTCGTCCATGTGTTTTAACCCAGTTTTTGAAGCTATGTATGAGAACATGCCGTGAAGTATTCTCTCATTCACATTTGAGAGATTCCTCCAGCTAAATAGTGATGGTTCAAGGTAGCACGCGAGGGCGCACTTGTTGCAGGCTTCGAATTGCTCCCATGGGTAGGTGTTCCAGAGCTTGACTAGGTCTGTTTCCCAAACACGCTTCTCGCCGCTGTATTCGTTGAGCACATAGCAGGGTAGAACAACCCTTCCTTGGGGGTCAACGTTGATTGTGAGCCAAGGCTTGCACGTCCAGCCGTGTCCCCCATACCATGATTTCAACACCGATTCAAAATACCCCTCTGACTCTATTATGGGCGCCCCTCTGCGCTTTAACTCGAGTAATTTTTGAAGTGCTGTTCTAAGACCTTCTCTAGTTGGTGATAGCTTCTCAGCCGTGGTATAGTTGTACGCTACTTGGACGCTTATTCCTACACCCAGTTTCTGCGCTAGTGTGACCATGTCCTCGACGTATCTTAGGTTCTCACTCATGATGGTGTGGCTTATCGCTACGTCCAAGTGTTTTTTAGCCTCCTTTAATCCCTCAACAGCCCTACTAAATGAGCCTGGTATCCCTCTGATTAGGTCGTGGATGTGTGGTGGTCCATCCAGTGAGACGAAGAGGAAGTTTAGGTAGTCTTTGACTTCGTGTATTTTTGTTTTAAGCAGCCAGCCATTCGTGACCATGCTTGTGTGGAAGCGCTTGTTCGACTCCATGAGGATCTGGGAGATGTCTCTGCGTAGGAGTGGTTCACCGCCCTCGAACCCCATAAAGAGAACTCCCGCCCTCTTAAGCGAGTCGAGCATCTTAACCTCCTCCTCAACGCTGAGAAGCCGCTCATCCTCTCTCCGCCAAAAGGGGCACATCTTACAGCGCAGGTTGCACGAGTAAAGCAGTTTGTGGCCAGCGATAAGTGGAAGTTTTTCGCCTCCAATAAGACGTATCGAGCGGTAAATGCCTCTGAGCAGAATTGGCCTTAAAACAGCCATAATACTATTAGTCGCCGAAAACTATTAAACACTTCTATTTCCATATATGTATGCAAACAATTTTTAAAAATATTTGAATAGTTGACGTATAGTTACACTTTGAGTCTTCATAGTTGCTTGTAACGTTTTTGTGTATCTAGGCTGGTCTCCATCCAACATCGCTCAAACTGTGTGCCTTTTATGTGGGTTTCTTGTGCTGGTGTTTGTGGATTGGAGTGACGATTTAGCTAGACTAGTAGAGGTTAGGGATGGACTGAACGTGAGCTGGGCTAAGACGGAGGTGAACGTTTACCCCGAAGACTATGGGCAGGTCGCCTCCGTGTTGGGTTTCGCATCGGCCAATAACCTGAGTGTGTACCCGTTTTGCATGGGCACAAACCCGGTTGGTCCAACTGTTAAAGCAAAGATCGGACTAGTGTTTTCACGGTTAAACAGTGTTCTGGAGGTTTCACCTGAAAACCTTTACGTGTCAGCCCAGTCTGGGTGCCCTCTAACATCTTTGAGCGCCGAGCTGGATAAACGTGGACTCTACTTGCCAACCGATTACACGGGAAGTATGGGTGGCTGGGCGTCCACGAACGCTGTGAGCGCCTACTCAACGTGGTACGGTATGCCTAGGGAGCTCGTTTTGGGTGCGAAAATATGCACTGGTGATGGGGTGCTTGTGAGCTCTGGTTCTAAGACAACAAAGTTTTCGAGCGGCTATAAGGTTTGGAAGAGCCTGATTGGCTCGCTAGGCTGGCTGGGCGTCTTCGTAGAGCTCTACTGCAGGGTTTACCCGAAGCCCGAAGTGTTTGTGAGCGGTGTTGGTGATACCTCTTTGCTCAACACGCTTTTGCGTGGGGCGCTGAGGCCGCTGTGCGTCTGGGTGGTGTTTGAGGCTGGGGGTAGGGAGGCTCTGGGGGCGGTGTTCGGGGGCTACGCGTCAGCCTTGAAGAGGATAAACACCTCTCTGAGGCTGTCGGAGGGTATACTTAAGCCCCCCACCTTAGAGGGTAACATTGTCACCGTTGCCTCCAAAAAAGGGTTAGAGTCTGAATATGCGAAGCGTGCACTGAGCGCCCTCAAAGGAGACGTGGCCATCGCCTACGTGGGCAGCGGGGTTGTGCGCCTCTCCGTAAAAGACTTCTCATATGTTGAGAAGGCTCGAAGGCTATTGGGGGTGCCGATTATAGTTGAAAGAGGAGATTACAACGGTGATTACTGGGGGTATCACCCTGCTGTGCTAAAGAAGCTCAAACAAGCCCTCGACCCCAAAGGTGTGCTATCACCTGGAAAATTCTGCTTAGGACATCCTTGAATAGTGTGTCAGGCTCGCTTTGAAATTGTGTTTACTTGGTGTATCATACACGTACGGAGGTGTGGGGAGATAATGTTTATTTGGAACTCTTGTGACGTGGTAGTCGTGGATGTTAGAAGAGAGGTTGAGGAAATTGTTGGCGCCAGATGGGTTGTGGAGGGAGAGGATGCGGCGCTCTTCGGATTCGATGCCTTCACGGCGGTGAAGGGTAGACCGCGTTTGGTGGCGCTCCCAGCTGATGAAGAGCAGACCGTGAGGTTGATAGCTTTATTATACCGCAGTTGTACACCCATGGTTTTTAGGGGGTCCGGGACGAGTCTGAGTGGGTCAACCGTGGCCCTTACAGGCGAGGAGGTTGTGGTCTCGCTTACACGTCTCAACAGAGTTTACAGCTGTGAAGGGCTCGAAATAGAGGTTGGTCCGGGTTTGGCTAACGTGTTGGTGACGCGTCACGCTCCTCACGACCTCTTCTATGCCCCTGACCCCTCAAGTTACACTGTGTGCTCTATTGGTGGTAATGTGTCCCATGATTCGGGTGGGATACACGTGCCCAAGTATGGGTCCACGTTTAACAGTGTGGTCAAACTCAGGGTTGCACTATGCGATGGAAGTGTGGAGGATGTTGGGGGTACACCCTACTTTAACGGTGCGAATATATTCGTGGGATCCGAGGGTAGCTTGGGCGCTGTTCTTAGGGCCACGCTTAGGCTCCACCCTAGGCCGGAGACCTCTAGGACTGTTTTGGGAGCGTTCCAAGATGTAGCCTCAACTGCAAGAGCGGTCTCAGCGGTCTATGAAGAGGGTGTGATACCCGCGGCTGTTGAGATGATGGATAGGAACTCTATCGACGTGGTTGAGAAGAGTAGGTATAAGGCGGGTTACCCTGATTGCGCGGCCCTACTCTTGGTTGAGTGTGATGGTTACACCCCACAAGTGGAGGAGGAGGTTAGGCGTGTGCGCTTAGTGTTTGAACGTCTGGGCGGTAAGGTAATGGTGCCTGAGAACCCAGCGGAGAACTCTAGGCTTTGGCTGGGGAGGAAGGGAGCGTTCCCCGCCATGGGCGTTGTCTCCCCAGCCTACCTCACACTCGATAGTATAGTGCCCCGCACTGAGTTAGCCTCGGTTCTGGAGGAGGTTGGGAGGATAGCCGAGAGGTATGGTGTTATGGTGGCCAACGTCTTCCACGCAGCGGACGGAAACCTGCACCCGCTTATACCCTATAACCCGGAGAGTCCTAAGAGCTTGGAGAACGCTTTGCGCGCCGGGTGGGAGATAGTTGAGGCCTCAATGAAGCGTGGGGGTGTTCCAAGCGGCGAGCACGGGGTGGGAATAGAGAAGGCGAGGTTCATGCATCAATACTATTCACAGTCAGAGCTCGAGGTGCTGTGGAGGATAAAACGCGCGTTCGACCCCGACCGCTTACTCAACCCATACAAGATGCTCTACGAAAACCCACCAGAAACTGGGGACCGCGTTGTAAGCCTACTATACACAAAGCCTTGGGAGGCTGAGTAGCTTGGCTGACCTCAAACTGGCGCAGCAGCTCTCGCTGAAGTGTGTGCACTGTGGCTTCTGCTTAGAGGTATGCCCAACATATAGGGCGACCAGGTCAGAGGTGCACTCTCCACGCGGTAGGATAGCTGCGGTGGTTTCAGGTGCGCTTACGAGTTCTGGGATAGAGACGTGCGTGTATTGTAGGAAGTGCGAAGAAGCGTGCCCAAGCGGCGTGGAATTCGGCGAAATAATGAGTGCCGCTAGGAGGCCTAGCCTCGAACAGATCATGGTGCACAGGATACTGGAGGACCCCCTCAGACTCTACAATGCTGCTAGGCTTGCCAAAATGGGCCTCCCCCTGCAGGTGGCTAGGCGTGTTGCTCAAATCACACCTGAGCCAACACTGCCACCTGAGTACAGCGACCCCGACCCCGAATTAATCCTGTTCGCTGGGTGCATAGCTCCCGTGTTCTTTACCTCCACAGTGCTGAGGGCGCTCGGCTTCCTGCGTCAAAGATACAGGGTGAGGCTTATAAACGCGTGCTGCGGGCTCGCGCACTACGCGGAGGGTGAAAGGGAGCGTGCGCTGACAGTGGCCCAAAGGCTCGGGGATGCCGCGCAGGGTAAACCCATAGTCTCCCTACCCTCCAACTGCTCTTCGCATATGAAAGCATTCAGACAACTAGGCGTGGAGGTCGAGGTGTACGACTTCCCAGAATTCGTCGAGCTAATGCGGCTACCGCTCCCAAAAAAGCAGTTGGGTCTAACCGTGCATGAACCCTGCCACGCGAGGCTTGCGGGTCTAAACCGCTATGTGCACTCAGCTCTAGAGAGGATGGGTGTCCAAGTTGTTGAAATGGCAGACCCCACACTTGAGTGCGGAGCCGGAGGGGGATACATCTTCGAGCAACCGGAGCTATCGGACGAGATTATGGAGGCGAAAAAGAAAGAGGTGGCTGCCACAGGGTGTGATACTGTTGTTTCAACCAACTTCGCCTGCAGCCTCGCCTTGATGAGAATGGGGTTCACACCCATCCACTTAGCCGACCTACTTTGACCTCAAAACCATAAGTACATCCAAACATAAAAGTCAGACTCGCTGAGCTCGTCTACTTAATGGGTGATACTAGCTGAACGGTTGCTGGCTGATACACTGTAAACGCTCCTCTGCATGGATTCTGGAAAATCTTATTCGAGGGATTGTCTCTTATCGCTTCTTCTAATGTAAAAGTGTGTTCTTAGAGTATTAGATAGATTTGGTAGGGTTTTCTTTTAGTTGCGATACTGTGCTGGTCAGATGTTCTCCTCATACTCGTCGTATACGTAGTCGTGGGCTTCTAGTGCGTATTTTGGGAGCCTACCAGCCTCTACCGCTTCCACTAGCATCCTCCTCGAAGGTAACCCCGCCTCATCCCTAAAAATGGGTGAACCATTAGCCTCAACGTAGTATATGGCGTTTAGTATGTTTCTACGCTCCACGTCGTTTTTATCTGCCACTACGAACAGTACGCGAGCACTGTGCTGGATGTACTTGGGGCACACTAGTTGCCTTCTTAGGATGTCCATAATTATGGGGGCCTTTGCGCGGTCGAATCTCGGGGCTAAGGCGTCAACTTCAGCCACTAGGGTTGAGGTTTCACGGTTGAGGAGGATTGATATTCGTGTTGCGGCTTGCTCAAATGTGAGCTCCCTCCTATAATCTGGAGGGGCGCCATACGTCTTAGACAGTATTTTGCTTATTTGTGAAGCTAGGTTGACAATCTTTAAATCCTCCACGAGTTTGTCCTCGTCGCATTCGAACAGGCTGGTGAGGCTTCTCGCAACCTCTTCGGTTGGCGCTCCCATTCGAAGGGATTTAACCAGCACTCTTACAGCCTGATCTACCAATACACTACGCGCCGCGTCTCCAGCCGCTTTTCGAGCGTGTCTGTCAATAAGTGTTGAGGCTATTATTCGTATAGCCGCGAGCCGGTCGAACTCTTCGAAGAATGATTGGGTCCACTGATTATGAAGCTCCCAAAGCCTTTCGAGAAGCTCAGCTGTGAAGGGTGTGCCAGTCGCTATCTTTATGGATTCCAGTGCAGGTATCACACCATCATCCGTGAGCTTCGACGCGCACAGCCAACCATTCCTAGTGACCTTAGCACTGTGGTGGACAACGCTCCAAAGCCAGGATACGAATATTCTATAGGTTGCCAAATCATTCATGAACCTAACAACGCGGCCGGGGAAGAGTTTGTAGTCGTCTATGGCCGCGGCCAGGTTTCCGTTGAGCACTTGGAAGCCATAGTTGGCCGCCATATAGAAGGCGTGCTGAATGTTCTCCGCGGTTATCTCACCAGTTGGTATATCGTAGAGCCCACCCCACAACCCCTTCTCACCCCATATGGTTGAGAAGAGTTTTTCTGGTGTGTCCACACTGTCTTCATTGATGACCCAAGGCGTGATCCTCCCCGCCCCGTCAACCAGACCCAGCCCGCTGAGCATGCGCTTCTCAGCGTCCGTGAGGCCGCTACTCACCTTGGGTGCGACCCTTGCGCCATCCACTACTTCCCACTCTTCTGGGGCATCCAATAGCTCTTGAAGTTTCTCAAGAGGGGTGCGTAGGGGCTTGTTCCCAGCAGCCACATACTGCTCATCGGGTGAAGCCACCCAGCTTTGCCTATAACAGTCATAAAGCCTTCCCTTAACACGTCCTTCTAAGATATCCGAAAGCGTTATCTTTCCATTCGGGGGCGTTCCTTGGTGGGGTACAAAGATGAGCCCTATTAGGCGCTCACGTAGCTTATCAAGCCACATTGAGCGCAGAGTCACGGCGTTGTGTCTATCCCTACCGTAGGGGTCTGTCTTAGCGTAGAGCATAACCGCGTTCATGCCCCCAATAGGCGCCCCACCCACAAGCTCACCTCTGTTTACGCCCGCCATAAGATTCATGAGCGCGTTATACTTTTGGTATACCATCATGTGTGGCGCCGTCATGCCCATAAGCGAGCCGTTCTGTGGGTCTGGGAGAACCCTCTCATCCTTCCACATCTCTATCAGGCTCGCGGTGTAATCCCAACGCCCAACATTTGTGCCTATAAGCCAGTAGCGCCACAACCACATTATAACCGGTAGAAACCTGCCAGCGTTACCCTCCTCGTATAGGGCTTTGAGTTTGATGAATGTACCAGGCTTCTCCGCACCCATGAGTCTCTCAACTCTCCAAAGAATCTTCGCAACCACCGCTGCCTCAGAGGGCGTCTGAACCTTGGGCTGATAGAAATAGAGCACGCTACCCCTACGCCTGAGCGGCTCAAAATCGTTTAAGGCGTGAATAACGTAGTCGACGATTATGCTTGGTGCTGGTTTACCGTTAACCCTAATGTAGGGGGTTCTGAGGTGCATGCCGGGAACCCTATGGAAACTCGTCGGCCACTTCTCACGCGGCTTCTCAATCCTGTATAACCTTGCCTCACCCTTCCTTTTAACAGTAGCTTCGTGAATTTCGCCAGATAAGAGTAGGTGCTCGTTCCGCCGAGAGGCGAAAAGCCCAATCTCCCCCTCCTTAGAGCCATAGGGTAAATAGTCAGGCGGCGCCGCGTCTTCATCATCTGGCCCCATGATGGCTGAAACATCCGCGTTAATCTGCTTTATAGCCATATCGATGGGATGCCAAGGTCCAGTGAGTTCGAGGCCGGGGTTTTTAAGAGGATGGGCTTCATCTGGTATGGGCGCATACTCGTTTAACCGCCACACCAACTCACTGTCCCTACCAAGAAAGTTGTCTATTAGGCCCTGAACAATTTCCCGAAAACTCCTAACACTCCCATCAACGGGATGCTCAAAGCGTGTATCCCAGCTGGGAAAGGCGTACCTCGCAATCACTGGGTCTCTAGAGTTGAGCAGTCTTCTGCGTTCAACGAGTGCCTTCTCGATGTCTGCCTCCAATTCGGCGGTCAGAGTACCTATTGTCTCCTCAACACTCAACCTTCGGCCGTTAACAATCTTTTCTCCAAAGAGATCACCAAAACTCTTGTATATCTCTTCGTCAATATTAACAGCCGACTTAAATAACATAGGAGCATCGGCCTTAATTCACCAGCTATTGGTGGGTTCGTTTAAACGTAGCGGAATCAATGCAACTGTGCACAAAGGTCAACAATAATATACTCTATTGTGAGAGAATTGGGACCGGATAGCTAATCCTCTGACGTTAAGTTCTCTAAGCTTTAAAACAGAGGGGGTAAGCGGTTGTTCAAAGCCCGAGGCTGCCCAATTCTACTAAAGAGCTTGGGGTGAGTTTTGCATCTTTTCTTCAGGCTTCATGTCAGGTTAAGCTATTTTCTTATAAAGTTTCCAAAACCTCGCCCTTTTAGGGCGGGGATCCCAAAGGTATAAATACGAGTCTGGAAAATACTCGGTGTGCGTGTGAGGGCTTACCGCTTCCGAGCGTACTCATCAAAGACAACCGCGAGGGTGTTAGAGACCCAGCTCGAAGCAGCGTGTAAGCTTTACAACACGCTCTTACACGCCGAACAGTAAGAGTACGAGGAGAACAAGCACACGATGAATAAAACCGAGCTTCGGCAGCTCGCCTTGGACCTCCGAAAGCGGAACCCAGAGTTTCAAGTTCTGTACTCGTAGGTTGCGCAGCAGGTTGCTGATAGGTTCTACGAGGCGCGTCAGAGGTTCTTCGAGGGCCTCGCGAACAAGCCCAGGGTGAAGAAGCCTCACCGCTACCTTTCCCTGGTGTATCCTCAGAGTGGCTGGAGGCTTTCTGATGTTAGGGAGGTTGGGCTAGGCAAAAACAAAAAGAAGAGGAGGGCTCGTCTTTACCTGGGTAAGATCGGCTTCTTCACTTTAATTCTGCACAGGGTGTTCCAGGAAAACCAGGTGTCTCGGGTGTGTGTGAAGCTTGAGCCCTCTGGTCGAATCTATGTGGTCTTCTTGGTGGAGGAATCCGAGGTCGGGGAGCGTTCATCGGAGGAGCCAAAGAGGGCTGTGGGCGTCGACCTGGGTGTCACAAGGCTTGCCACACTCTCTGATGGGCGCTTTCTCGAAAACCCTAGGCCGCTTGAGCGCTCGCTTGAAAGGATCAGGGTGCTTCAGAGGACACTGTCGAGAAAAAAGTTTCTCTCGGGTAACTGGCTTAAGGCGAAGAGGAGGCTCGCTAAAGAGCACGAGCACGTCGGGGATTTTAGGCGTGACCTGTTCTTCAAGATTGGGGTTCTCCTCGCGTTGGAGTACGACGTGTTGGTGCTGGAGGATTTAAACGTCCAAGGCTTGATTCAGAGGGGCGTAACCAAAAAGAGGAGGAGGCTTCGACTCCACGACTCCTCGTTCTCAGAGCTGAGGGGGTGCTGGAGTGGGAGTTTTTAAAGCGTGGGAAAACTGTGCTCGCACTCCCAGCATACAACAGCTCGCGCGAGTGTTTTCTGTGTGGAGGAATCAACCAGAATTTAACTTTGGAAGACCGAGTCTTCCACTGCCCCCACTGCGGTTTCACCTTAGACCGCGACTTGAACGCTTCTCTTGTTCTCCTAAAAAGGGCAGGGTGGGCGCCACCCGGTGTGCCTGCGGTTGAGCTCCGCCCAATACCTCCCCTACCATCACTAGGGTTAGTGGGGAGGGGTAGGCATGGTGGGGTGATGAGGCAGGAGGCTCCCGCCTTCAGGCGGGGGTAGCTCACTTGCAAGGTGTTTACACTTACAGGTTGGAAAAGACTATGGAGAGATTGTTGGTTCTTAGCAGTTTCTACTATGTAAAGAAAAATTTATTAGGATACATGATAATGATTCGCTGTGTATGTTCAGCAGTTAAATCCTGCTGGTAATGTGGCTTTGACTATAGTTCTCTCACTTGTGCCGTTAATAGTGTTGTTTCTGTTGCTTATTGTGTTAAGATTGACAGCGTGGCTTGCTTCACTGATTGGAGCTATAGTGGCCATTTTGGTAGCGGCTGGAGTATGGAGGACTCCTATAGTCTATGCCTCCGAGTCCTTCCTAATAGGCGCGCTCATTGGTACATGGGCTATATCTTGGATTGTGTTCTGGGGCCTTACTTTCTATAATACCCTTGTTTTGACGGGTAAGTACAACGCCTTTAAAGAGTGGGTTGTTAGGAATGCAACTGAAGACACAAGGATTCAAGCAATACTTTTGGCTTGGTCTTTCGGCGCCCTGTTCGAGGGCCTGGTAGGCTTCGGGTATCCTTGGGCGCTGGTTTCCCCCGTACTCATCGCCATAGGCTTTGAAGAGTTGACCGCCTTAAAAGTGACCGCGATCGCCAATAATGCTCCAGTATCATATGGCGCGCTTGGCACACCTATAATAATTCTCTCAGCTGTAACTGGCCTTCCCCTTCTATTTGTTTCTTCTTCTGTGGCAAAAGTGGTGGCTATTCTAGCACTCCTACCGCCATGGGTGCTCGCTTACCTAGTAGATAAGTGGAGAGGAGTGAGAGATGTGTGGCCCTTCGCAATATTGGCATCCCTCTCATATATAGCAGGCCAATACCCTATGGCCTCATTCATCGGTCCCTACTTGGCTGACATCAGTGGATCACTCATTTCTTTCGCTGTGCTTCTCGGTTTTCTAAGGGTGTGGAGACCTAAGAGGATAACCAGCCTAGCTAAGAGTACGGCTCCCAGTGACCCCGGCTATATACAGAACCGTTCAGATGTGTTGAAGTTCTGGCTATCCATTATCGCAGTGATAATAGTGGTAACACTTTGGACGGGTCCGTGGTCCCCGCTCACCAGAACCACGATAGCTACACTATCACTCAAGGCTTATTCAGACCTCTTTCATAAGGTTGTAGCGGTCTCATTCGCATTTAATCCAGCTGTGGCCGGCACCTCGATACTTGTTTCATGGCTGGTCACGTTACCAATACTTGGAGCTAAACCGTCGACCATAAGGCAGGCGATTGCGAGGCCGTTTAAACAGTATTGGGGTGGAATATTGACAGGGGTATTCGTGGTTGGTCTCGCGCTCGTATTTAATTACAGTGGGATGGCGTACTCCCTTGCGTGGAAGGCCGCCAACCTCTCAACCCTGTTTATAGTCGTCTCACCCATATTCGGGTGGATTGGCTGTGCGCTCTCTGGAAGTAACACCTCAACAAACGCCCCCTTCGGCGCCTTCCAAACGGCTGTGGCGAGGGTAACGGGACTACCTATAGGGCTCACACCTTCCCTCAATTCAGTGGGAGCAGAAGTAGCTAAACCAGTGGCCCCACAGACTCTGAGTGCAGGGGTATCAACTACCAGCTATGTTAGAAAAGAAGGTATTGTGGCTAGAAACAACTTACCGTGGACAATACTCATACTCGTCTACCTCATAATTATAGGTGTGGTCTACTACTTGATCGCACCCAGCATCTTTACCCCGTGAGCCTCCCATTGAAGACCCCCTTAGGTATAAACTTTGAAAGGCGAATCGCTACTACTCATCAATATAGATAACACATAATATGCGCTTTAATATAAAAATTTGGGAGTTAGGCTTTAGGTCTAACCCACAATCTGGGTTATTTTTTTGGCTAGGTCGTTCTCCACGTGTACGGTCCAGAGCATCTCGGGTACATCCACCGCGAGGAAGAGTGTTGAAAGTAGGAGTGCCTCAGCGGCGGTTACAGCGATGTTCTGGATCCATTTACCGATGCCTATATGTATTGTGAAGTCGTTGGGTTGGCCAGCGATAACGATGGTGAACGCTCTGTCCGCTGCCACGATGTCACGCAGGATGCCAGCTTTCTGTGCCTGTATAATTATTCCTAGTGGAGCGTTTTTGGTTTGGGTCTTATATCCATCAGCCTGAAGCTGGGCCAGTATTTGCTGTGCGAGCTGGTTTAGGTCCTTGTTTTTACCCTGAAACCTCATAACTTTTTCCGCAACCATACTTAAAACCGAGAATAAGAGTGTATGCGTATAAATAAACCTTGAGGCTTACTTCTTAGCATTATAGCTGTGGCACTACTGGCTTGCCCTAAAACACTTTGGATCAATTTTTGTTAATCTCCGTGCGGTTCCATTTAGTGTGCTGGGATATTGATTATGTAGCCGAGTCCTAGGCTCAGAAGTGGGGTGATGATCCAACCCGCCACTATTATTATGAATGGTTTGATGTCAAGGTATTTGAATCGGTAGCCGAGCGCTGCCCCGAACACTCCTGATGAAAGGGCTTGGGTGTTAGAGAGGGGCGCTCCGAGTAGAGTGGCAGCCTCAACTAGTAGTGTTGTACTGAGTAGCGTCACGAGTGCTGGTGTGTACCTCAAAGAGTAGAGCTCTGCGCCTACCCTTCTTATCTCCCCCCTGCTTAGCGCTATTGCTCCCAAAAATGCTGAGACTACTCCTATTATTAGGCTGGTTGAGGTATACCCTGAGAGGGCCACTAGGAATCCCAAGGTGTTTGTGCCAAGTGTGTAGGCGGAGGTAAAGGATAAAATCACTAGTATAAGCCTTATCACAACGAGTCTTCTCCAGGGGTTCCTTGCTGCATTGATAGCGTTAGCTTTAACCGCTATGTATGCTGTGAGGGCTGCGGCTATTGGTGTGATGAACCACATGGCCACAGTTTCAATCACGATTCTCCTATCTATGGCCACCCCACTCGATAGTGAGGCTCCTATGAGCACCCCTACTAGCGACATTGTGAGTGAGATTGATGCCCGTGTGAGTTTGCCTAATATGAATATTATCACGGTGACTGCGAACACTTCGAGTATGAGTGCTTCGCTTGCTACTGGTAGCAGTAGGTGCACGGCTCTAGTCATACTTCTTCCTTGAAGTGTGATGCCTAGGGAGTAACCCACCCCACCTAGGAGTTGCGCTCTCCTCATGGTTATAGCACGGGCTCCCACCGCTGTAGATACACACGCAGAAAGATTGTTACCGGACACTAGCATTACAGCTAGGGCTAGAGCCGTGTAGACTGCGGGTTGCAACAGGTTTATCACTAGGATGACACCGAAGACGTGATCTGCACGATTAGGTCGGAGATATCCTCGCATGCATCAAGTATATCGTCGAATTTGTGTAATAGCTCCGTGTAGTGTAGGAACTGCGTATAATGGAGACTGGATGAGAGAGCGTAGAGCCTGTCGAATCCAGCATCCTTTACGTTATCCGCCTCCTCCTCAAGCTTCTGGATCCCGCGGCGGAAATCCCCCTCCCCCACCGAGTCCTCCACTTCCAGCATACTGCTAACCATATCAAGCGCTCTATCAGCGAGCTCAAGCATATCAAGGAGAGTCTCATCCAGTTCTCTAACCCGTGCACCACCTGGTAAACCTAGGCTGGCCGCCCTGTTGACCTCCCTCGCAGCGTAGTGGTAGGCGTCCACGATATCATCGGCGAGCTCAATGCATGCTAGCAGATTATCCTGTATGCTTGGGCTGATTGCACCATTTATGACATTAGATTTTATATCGAAACACAATTCGTCCGATTTCTGCTCTAAGAGTCTGATCCTCTCCTGCCCCGCTTTAAGGTCTCCTGAATCACCACTCAGCATACTCTTCATTACAGTGTTAGATTCCTTAGCGATCCTGAGTATTTCGCCTATCCCCTGAAAGGCCTTCCTCTCCCCCACAACCAGTAGTCTTCTTAGACGGTCTAGAACCATTGTGTTCGCCGAATAGGAAAATATTACGTTGGAAGAAATATATAAATGAAACTGACATCTGACACTACACGTAATTTACATATGATTTGTAGCGCCTCCATAAATTCGAAATTAGGAATGACGAGTTCACTTAAAGATTAACCGTAGTGCTCTGGTGACGCTGTGTCGAGAGTTTAGCTTAATTTAGTGGGTTGTGTTTCTTTCAGTTGTATGGTTAGCCCCCTTGTTCTCGTTGTTGTTGCTGGGATAATGGTGGGGATAATCGTAGTGCTTATCAGGGGTTACATGGGTGTTCAGAACCTGTTGCAGGCAAGACTCATCCTGTTCGGTGTGGCAATGATGGTCGCCATGTTTGTGGGGGCGGGCGTCTATGTGGCGTATCCAAGCGGTCTCTCGCTTGCATACGTGGTGGGGGCGAACATGCTTGTAATGGTCGTGGGTTTAGTGTTCATATTGAGTGGGCTTGACGCGCTCGAGGGTAAAAAGATGAATCGGAGGGTCTACAACCAATACTTCACTGCCTTAGTGCTTTTGAATGAGGCGTCTATGGGCTTCGTGTTCGTTGAAGCCCAAAGCGGTACACACTGGCTCTACACTTCCCCCACCAAAATATTACCAGCAAGCATAGTTTCTTCTTCTGTCAACACTTACTGGTTCTTTCTCCCCATGTTCTTTGAAATGGCCTCAGCAATATACTTTTCTAGGGTAACCACAAAAGACGTATACTATGGTTTGCTGGGCGCCGCGCTTTTTTCGCCGTCCTCATTCAGCAACCACTACTGGAGTCTAGGGAGCCTACTCGTGCTTATAGGGCTAACAGCATATTTCACTAACAGATGTCTTAGAAGTAGGGGTTGTAGTGAAGGTATATACTATCTCTTAGCTTTGACAGCCACTGCAGGCATATCCTTCGTTGTAGGTTACTGGCTACTATACGCTATCATGAGCCTTCTAGCAATAAACTGGTTCTTTACAAATGTGTTGTCAAAAAACGTGTCGAAAACAGGTTGAGAGCAGCTCAACCCTCATCGGAGGCGTTAAGAAGCTGGTAAACCTTGTTGTACGGCGTTCTTTCAAGTATCTTCCTTCCGTTGGATGTTACATCTCTAAAAGGCCTACTACGTGTGAACTCTTTAAAATCCTCAAGAGACTCCCACTCTGAGTAGATAAGGTAAGAGTTCGGTTTATCAACCCGCCTATATAGAATTGCTGAGACAAAACCCTTCGAGCCTTCTAATGAGCTCCTAACCGCGTTAAACACTTCTTCAAACTCCTTCTCCTTACCCGGTATAACATCATAGTACAGACCTATGCTAATCATCACAGAATAATTGTTTTAAAAACTAAAAAGGTTTCCATACGCCTAACTGGAATATATGTGTACGTATGGAATATTGAGCAGGGTAGTACTAGCTACGTTGTGTACGGTGTAAACGGATATTCATCTAACGCTTTAAGTTATAGTAGTAATGCTCATACGTATTTGTATTACCCTGTTCTCGGCTGGATAGAACAGGGAACAATCTCCTGCACCATAACATTTATAGTTGGGAGCAACCCAACTGGTAACTGTAGTTATATGAGTACTGGGGTGTGGTGGGTATGGTTTGGGTGAATCTTACTGACTGGGCAATTTTGGTGTTCTCGACGACTCTCACGGTTCTATTCATCTTGGCGGCGGCTGAGCTGAGTTTCAGATTTGTTTCCCGTTTGTTTTCCCGTCAGAAGAGTAGGGATCGAGCGACTTAGAGGTTGGGTTCATTTTTGAGCGTGGGTTTACCCAAAAGTTTTTATTATCGTAGTTAGAATTATGGTTATGCGTAGTGGGATTTTTGTGTTGGGTCTCATTGTGATGTTCGCTGGTATACTTGCTATAACACCCACTTTTAGAACGATTCCAATCATTATAGCCATAATAGGGGTTGTTATCGCCGCGGTGGGCGCGGTGCTGCCGAAGAGGGTGAGTATTACTCAAACAGTAAACCAGTGAATTCCCTGTATTAAGCTTTGCAAGTTGTGTGTTCTATGGTAAAAGTGGATTTGCGGGATCCTAAAATTATTGGTTTACTTTCGAAGCCCCTTTTACTCAGGCTTGCAACAGTCTCGGGGGATTGCATTCCTCATGTTTCCTCTGTCTGGTTTCTCTTTGATGGTGGATTTTTCTGGGTATCTACATCCGTTGATAGATTAAAGGTGAAGAATATTATGAAGAATCCGCGTGTTGCCTTGATCGTGGACACGGATACTCAACCCTACGAGGGGGTGATAGTGGAGGGTTTGGCTGAACTTGTACACGAAGGTGTTAGGGATGTGACCCGTAGGATCGTGGAAAAATATGTACCAAAGAATCAGTGGTCCCACACGTTCGATGAACTTATGAGGTATCCACGTGTGCTCATAAGAATAAGACCCTCCAAAGTCCTTGATATCATGTCTTACAGGAGATTATAATAGCCGTGATTTAGATAACTCTAACTATAATTAGAATTTAACAATATCCTAGTTGTTTGCTGAACTGAAAATCCAGAGCTGCAAATTTTTCAGTCTGCTGTCTTCGACGTAAGAAATATATTTGAATCGTATGACTAGTTGTTATGCTTGGTTACGAGGAGCTTTTCGATTATTTTAAGCGTGAGAGGGATAAGATTGTTTTGGCGCTTGAGAAGATGCCGCAGGATGAGTTTACTAAGAATAGGGAGTTGAGTTTCTATAGTATAAAGGATGTGTTGGTTCACACCGTTCTCGTGGAGGATAACTGGCTGCATTACCGGGCGGCGGGTAGGGGTGAGGCGCAAGTTAAATTTGATGATTTCAAAAGCTTGGATGATGTAAGGAGGTATATGCGCGAGGTGGACCAGAAAACGCAGGAGCTTTTCAAAAGACTCAAGCCTGAGGATTTAAGGAAAGAGGTTAGGCGCGTGTACCCAGAGGGCAGAGTGTCAGTGTACACACTGGAGGAGGTGCTCTACCACGTGCCCATCGAGGTTATCCACCATTATGGAGAAATATTCGCAGAGTTCTGGAGAATGAATGTTGACGCCCCATACTACTCATACCTCAATTACTCGAAAGATAAGGAGAAATAGCTAAATCTAGTGCTTAGGCTCCAGGTTCTCTGAATAACTCGAATGAAGCTTGTATTAGTTTGCCATTTGGTTGTACCCTTTATCTCCAATTATCTCCACAAGATAATGTAGACAAGTATGGAAGCGGGGTTCGACCTGTTTTGGAGTACAAATACATGGTCCTAGTTAACACTACTCTCGCATCGTTTATGTCCTTTTTGGACTCCAACATCGTGGTTCTAGCACTACCCACAATCGTGCGGGAGCTCCCTGGCACATCCGCCTTTGATGGTGTTTGGATAATACTTGGATACTCGATTGTGGCCGCGGTGATGCTGTTGACGCTGGGACGCTTCGGCGATATTTTTGGCAGGGTGAAAATGTATAACTTGGGTTTCGCGGTGTTCACAGTTGGTTCCGCGCTTTGCAGTGTCTCACCTAACGGCGCCACACTTGTGGGTTTCCGGATAGTTCAGGGTCTCGGTAGCGCGCTGATATTCGCAAACAACAACGCCATACTCACGGATGCGTTCCCGTCCAATGAGCGTGGTAGGGCTATCGGTATAAACCAAGTGGTTGGGATAATGGGCTCTGTTGTTGGCTTAACAATTGGGGGCGTACTAACCCAGACGCTGGGTTGGCGCTCTATCTTCTGGATAAATATACCTGTGGGTGGCTTCTCAACTGTTTGGGCATACTTCCGTCTCAGGGAGCTCAGTGTTCAGGCTCACATAAGGGAGGGGGTCGACGTGCTGGGGAATCTCCTCTTCGCTCCCGGTGTGGGTTTCATCCTCTACGGCTTGACTTTTGGCGCCTTCTCTGGGTGGGGTGTGTATGATGCTGTGATTACGGGTATAGGGTTAATCCTGACCGTGTTGTTTGTCTACGCCCAGAAAAGGATGGTTTACCCCATGATGGACCTTAGACTATTCAGGAACAGAGTCTTCTCCTCTGGGATAATCGCTAATCTCTTCTCATCAATTGCAAGGGGTGGGGTAACCCTCAACCTCAGCATATTCTTCCAGGGCGTCCTGTTATATGACGCATATAGGGCTGGGATACTCATGCTACCATACTCACTGGCATTTGTGGCCGCCGGCCCTCTAAGCGGATACCTATCGGATAGATATGGTCCAACACGTTTCGTTACGGCGGGTCTGATAGTGGGCTCGGTGGGCTTAGCCCTGCTAGCGGTCTTCTCATCTACGCCCTCACCCGCCTACCCCCATTTAGTGGTGGGCATGATACTCTCTGGTGCTGGTAACGGCATGTTTGTGGCCCCAAACATTGCATCTATTATGAACTCTGTTTCACCCACGCGTCGAGGTGTCGCCTCAGGTATGGCAACACTCATCTACAACGTGGGCTCCCTATTCAGTATAAGCCTCATATTCGTTGTCTTAGCAACAGTGGCTCCAAGAAGCGAACTTCAGGACCTATTCGCCGGGCTCCCAGTTCAGGGTGACCTGAACTCCGTGGTCTTCGGAAGGGGTGTAAGTATGGTTTACGCCCTGATGGGTGCATTCAACTTATTAGCGCTGGCACCACTAATCCTGAGACTCAAAAGATGAGCCACCCCGCCCCAAGGGAGGAGGTTTTGGAAAGGTTATTAAAGGTAGCAAGAGTTTTGATCCTTCTAGGATAGTTAATTGGTATACCATACTCTTTCTCCTACTCTGATTTACACCCGGCTTATATCGGGGGTAGTTGTGGGGGGCTGAGTCACTAGGTTGCTCACACGAGTATCCGGAGATAAATCTTACGGATGGTGTCCGGATAACGCTTTTCCACGTTTGGGGGAAACGCACACCACCCACTAATCCGGACACCACCCATTACGGAAGTAAGATTTATTTTTATCGAGGCTAATATAATTTTCATGCGTAAGCTGGGTGTTCTCGGCCTACTTCTTTTTGGGGGGGGTCATAATCCTTTCGAGCACAGCGCAAGCTTCATCCCCAAACTATATTCAATGTAGCGGTCAGCTAACTTATAGCGGTGTGGTGTATAACGAAGAGGGTCAGGGATTGGGTGGTGTATGGGTTCACTTAGTAGCCATATACCCCTACACAGGTTCGGGTGGATACGCTGAAACCGACTCAACGGGTCACTGGTCTCTCACAACAACCGCATGCCCCTACAATGCATACTACTATTGGCAGTCCTACACAAATGGGCCAGAAATAGCGGTTGTAAATGATGTTGGTCAAACTTCAACTGTTACGGTGCCCGTCTGGGAGCAACCCGAAAACATATACTTACTCTACGAGTTTCCTGATTCAACAAACGTTACCGTTTCGGTTGACTTAACCGCTAACTTAGAAGTTAGCGTTAACGCCCAAATATCAGGTAGTATAAGTGACGGTTTCCTTGGGACTGCGGCCGACGGCAGTGTGGGGACAACGGAGGTATTAGAAGCGGGCTTTCAAGAATATGGTAGCACTCCGTATGCAACCTACATACAGAACGGAAACTCGTTTAAAGTGGAAGATGTAAACGGGAACACTATAATCTATGTCCAAGGTTACACAATCTCCCAGCCCTCAAGTGAGAACGTTAAGGACTATTTGTCTATGGCGCAGGGTATTAGTGAGGCTCAAGCGAAAGGTCAAAACCCGTATATTACAATAGCTGGCGATCATACTCAAACCTATCAAGTAACTCTAAGCAATACCGTAGTGATGGACTCCCAGGTAAGCGTGAGCGCTTTCGGAGTCACTCTCACCACCGAAATGGGTGTCCAAAGTGGAACAACATTAACCGTTAGTTTCACCATTCAGAATAATAGCCCGTATGACCAATGCTATGTTGTTTATTACGAAGGGTTAGAAGTACATGTGTGGTATTATGGTCAGGGAGTTTGCCCGTAGGTTGACTAGGGGGGTTGTGATTTTTGAATAGATCCTTTGTGGTGGCCTTTGTTGTGACCGCCCTAATAGTGGGTCTTATTTCGGGATATGAGCTTGGCTCAAGCTTCACGGCGCACCGTCTACCGAGTACCCAGCCTCCTACTGGGTCGTTAAGCACGTCAACATCAACTTCGCCGTCGACGACCACGTCGACCACTTCAACCTCCACGCGGGTTGTTGGAGCCACTTGTGGAGCGGGGCTCCACGTGGGCCAAGCGTTCTACTCACCCGAGCAGATTCACTTCTTAAAGAATGCGCTGGATAGGAATGAGAGTGCGCCGATTGAGGAGTTATACCAAGAGTATAATTCACTGTTTTCACCTCCACCAAACTTTAACACCTCCGTGGAAATCCTATTCAATTTCAGGTTTCCCAAGAACCAGTATATGAACCCCGAGATGTATGGTGGAGACTATTATTCAAACAATAGCTACCTGAATTATCCTACGCTAGTGGAGATGGGCGTGGAGGATGGATTACTCCTAATCTATATACAGGTAATGAACCTGTACGGTAGCCCTTACGGCAACATAACCTCGAGAGGAACAAACCTGCTGGCCGTGTTCATGAGGGTTGGAAACGAGCTATACGCTTTTGGGGAAGATAGCAACATGCTACCGAATGGTCCTCTAAACCACACCTGGGCGGTGAACCCCCTCAACTTCTCCCAACCTGTTGTCACTAGGGAAGGATACGTGGTTGACGCTTTCCAGACGTTCATACCCCCCAATCTGACTTATTATGCTGGCGCACCCAACTCGGTGTACACCAGTGGAACAGGCCTCTATAGCTCAGACCAAACCTTTAATGAAACTGGCTTCTTCTATCCAGCCTCAGTGATATTAGGTACATATACTCATCCCCTCATGACGAGATACCTATATGTGATCAACATGTCTAAGCTACCCTTCAACAATCAGTCGTGTAAAACCGCCAAAATAATGTTCACATTATCCGTACTTGCTCCATTGTACATCCCCAACTTCACACAGTATAACCTCATCGATAACTATCCCGGGCACAACATTGAAGGCCCACTCAACAATTCAGACTACATTAATATCACTTTTTAGGGACCAAAACCCCCATTTTTTGGGTAACGCCAACTTTCCGAGGGCGTTTCTCTCTCCACCTACATCTTCGTCTCAAGTATCACTCATCTGGCGTAATCACACTACCACAGTCTAAAACGCGTTGAAGGTTAACCCCAACCTAGACGTCGTGACAGTGTCCGGATTAGAGTATGGTGTTCGCGGCACCCAGGCTTGGAAAAGTGTTATCAGGATACCGTCCGAGAATCGGACCTGTCCGGATAAGCCCAATTCTTGTCACCCCCACTCGGTGTACCACGCAGCGAATAGCTCCAAGAAGTCCACGAGCGGCATAAACAGCGTTTTCCTCGGGTTGATGTTGTTGTAGAACGCCCTCGACCTATCCTAGAGGTACCCGAAGAAGCGCTCAACCGAGCTTCGAAGCCCGAAGGTGTGGTAGACGTGGTTCTGGAAGCCAGCCCGAACCACGGAGTCACGGTACCAGGGACCCCCGTCGGTGAGGATAACCGGGTCACCCACCAGTGAAGACACCTCTCCCTGAGTCTCCGGAGGAATCTGAGGGCGTTAGCCGTGGTCCTGGTGAGTGGGGGAGACACCAAACCACACAGATGGGCCGCCTCGTATAGGCGTCCACCCATGGCGGCCCAAATATATGGGTGTGCCGTTACACTTCAACACGGTCTCATCCACCCACGGCTATTATGGAGTACTCCTGTGGCTCCGCGGAGGTCATAGTTGAGCCTACCATCCACCAATCCACCAACCTTCCTGACCCACTCGTGTATACTCGACTTGGAGGCTGGGAGGTGTGGAGGGAGAGCTCCTCGAAGTACTCCGAGCTCTTCCCTGAAGAGGCTGAGCCCGTAGGAGTAGAGTAGCGCCGCCGGCAGCCATCACCTTGAGCCTGTGAGAACCACTTCTTATTCCTCACAAGCAAAAACCTTTAAATTCCTAAAGTACTCAAAGATGTCCACGGGTGGTGGGTCCCACATGTGTTCACCGATTCAACTGCGTGGAGCCCACCACGTTTAAGCCTTATCCGAACAGGTCCCGAGAATCTGCGAAGAATTTATATTTTATTGTTTGGGTTTTGTGTGATCCACTTGGAATTTATTATTTAGGTCCTAAGGGAAGTTTCACCTATGAGGCGGCTTTGAATTTAGGTTTGAATCTCGTTGAATCTAGGACTATAAGCGGTGTCTTCGAGGCTGTTGGCTCTGGAATTGGGTGTCTAGGTGTTGTGCCGATTCAGAACAGTCTTGAGGGGCCGGTTAATGAAACGCTTGATAATCTTTTTAGTCGAAGAGATGTGTATGTGAATAGGGTTATTGAGCTAGGGATAAACCTTGTTTTGGCCTCGGTGAACGGTGACCGCGGTTTTAAGAGAATTTACTCTCATCACCACGCCATCAGGGAGGTTCGGAGGGATGTGCTTAACTCTCTTGAAGCTGAAGTTATCCCCGTGGAGAGTACTTCTCATGCTGCGATGCTTGCTTCAAAAGATGAATCAGGGGCAGCCATTTGTTCGAGGGTGGCAGCGCAACTCTACGGTTTGAAAATTATTGCGGATGGGTTACAGGAAGATAACAACATCACGAAATTCGGTGTTATCTCAAAGGAGCTCACACGTAGCGGTGAAAGGACGATGCTTTTAGCCACGGTACCGCATAGACCTGGCGGCCTACTGAAGCTCTTGGAAGCTTTCTACACGGAGGGTATTAACCTCACCATGATATACTCTAGGCCCCTGCGTGGATTAGCGTGGCAGTACTACTTTTTGCTCGAGTTCGAGGGTTGTTTGGATGAGCCGAACGTGGCGAGGTGTCTGGAGAGGTTACCAGCCGTGAGCGAATCTGTGCGCATATGTGGAAGCTATCCGACCCAACGTCTGACTTAGCTAATATTTGGGTGACCCACCTGTTTTTGCTTGTAGCCGTGGTGTTTTTCAGCGTATGAGGATGTGATATACCCATTTAAGAGGTCCGATTGGATAAGTGTTTTATCCCTTAGGGTGGGGTCACCGTAGCCGCCGCCCCCAGCTGTTTGGATCTCGAGTATATCACCCCTATTGAGGGTTAGGGTAACCTTCACGTTCACGCTTCTTTTCTTCCCGTTTCTAATTATATACACTCTGGTGGGTGACCCCTCTTTTCCACCGTTAAGTCCCCATGCACCACGCTTTCCCCGCTCCGCGAGTACTGTTACGGTTAGTGTGCTTAGAGCTTGGAAGGCTCTTATTAAACCGCATCCACCTCTGAACATCCCCGCCCCACAGCTGTCCGGCCTTACCTCATATCTAATAAATAGGAGGGGTAGGTTTCTCTCGATTTCCTCTATTGGGGTGTTCATCGTGTTAGTCATGTTGGTGTGCACCGCGTTAACACCATCTTGGGAGGGCCTGCCACCGGAGCCTACACCGTTGGTTTCGTAGTAGGCCCAACTCTTACCATCGAATACCCCACCCATCATCAGGTTGTTCATTGAGCCACCCGAAGCCGCTGGAACCCTACCCTCTACGGCGTGGCTGAAGGCTGCAAAGAGGAGGTCGGCGTTCCTCTGACTCGTCTCAACGTTGCCTCCAGCAACTGGGGCTGGATATATTGGGTTTAGTATTGAGCCTTGAGGTGCCTGGACTACTACTTTTGAAAATGTAGCGTGGTTCACTGGCACATCCTCTCCGAGTATCGACCTTAAAACAAAGTATGCTCCGGATAGTGTTACGCCGAACACCGCGTTCAATGGTATATCCACTTGTGGGTGTGTGTCTTGGTAGTCAATTTGAACACCGTCACCGCTAACTGTGAGCCTAACCCTGAGTGGTATATCCCAACCCTTCGGGTGCTCTAAGTAGTCAACTTCTTGGAAAACACCCTTCTTCAGGGTTTTCAATCTGGCGTCCACAATGTTTTTGGTGTACTCTAAGAATCCGTCAACTGCTTCACTGAACACTTCGTATGAGTATTTGTTTATCAGTTCCAGGAGGCGTCTTTCCCCCACGAAGTTGGCTGCCGCCTGAGCTCTTAGGTCGCCCAGCCTCTCCCTAGGTGTCCTAGTATTCGAAGCGAAGATGCGTAGTGTGGGCTCGACGAAAGAGTTGGCCACTACTATGTGCGTGGGATTAACGATCACCCCCTCCTCGAAAAGACTTTTCGCATCCACGGATATGCTGCCAGGAACCTTCCCCCCAACATCAGAGTGATGGGCCTTGTTTGCGACGAACCCAACGAGTTTACCCGAATGGTAAACTGGTCTGATGAGTGTAACATCGTTGAGGTGTGTACCCGCAATGTATGGGTTGTTGCACACCACCATCACACCCTCATCTAGGTTGACATCCTCCTTAATGCAGTTCTCCACGATGTTTTTAAGCCCCCATTGAAGCGACCCTAGGTGCACTGGTATGTGTTCAGCTTGGGCGAGTAGCCTGCACTCCGCATCGAATATGGCCGCCGAGTGGTCCATCCGCTCCTTAATGTTCGGAGAATACGACGAGTTATGCAGAGCTATACCCATCTCTTCAGAGATGTTCTCGAGACCACGCCTAACAATCTCCCATGTGACATTATAAGAGGCCAAACTCATATCGACCTCCTGAGTGTAAGCACACCGAAATCACCCACAGTGCATCTCCAACCCGGATTCACAACGGTTGTCGAGGTGTACTCCTCTATGATTACGGGTCCATCCACCTCGAAGCCCCCCCTCAAGTCCTCTCTCCTATAGATCCCTACGTTGAGGAAGCGTCCCCCAATCCATGCACGCCTATACTCCGCTGGCTCCACCCTCAACCTCTTATCCGCCCGGTGTCTAACCATGCCTGCCTTGGGTAGGGCTACTGTGGCCTTTATCCTGATCGAGACCACCTCCACTGTGTCAGGCGCAGAGTAGCCGTAAGCCTCTCTGTGGGCTCGCCCGAACTCCTCAACTAGATTGGGTGTATATGGGAGCGTCAACTCGTAGGATTGGCCAGCGTATCTCGCATCCACATACTCGCTCAGCCTAAAATCTTTAAGCCCTTCACTGAGCAGTCTGCTCTCCACCTCTCCTCTAAAAGCCGCCAGCTTCGATTGAACCTCCTCAGGCGTGCACATAACTGTTTTTCCGAAATGGCGCACAAAATCCGTGGTAAGCAAGCCGTAAGCAGAGAACACACCGGGATCTGTTGGCACAACTATCTGGGTTACACCCACCTCCTCAGCTAGGTCGCAGGCGTGCATCGGCCCTGCACCTCCGAACGCTACAAGCGTAAAATCACGTGGATCACGCCCCCTGTCTACGCTCACAAGCTCTATCGCCCTACCCATATGGGTGTTTATTAGACGTAGAACGCTTATCGCCGTATCCTCGACACTTAGCCCCAAGCGCACGCCGATCTCCGCCAGAGCCTTCTCCGCGAGTTCTGGGTATAAGTGCATCTGAGAGTCAAGCAGACCCTTAGGGTTCAGTCTTCCAAGGAGTGTGTTTGCATCCGTCACAGTGGGTTCGACCCCACCCCTACCATAGGCGGCTGGTCCCGGTTCTGCTCCGGCGCTTCGTGGACCAACCCTGAGCCCACCGGCTTCGTCCACCCAAGCTATGGTGCCCCCACCAGCGCTCACCTCTACTAGATCTATAAAGGGGTATCTCACAGTGTAGCCACTACCTTTAATGGATCTACCACTGTGTGTCTTACCCGCGGCTTCAAATTCATACACAACTTGGGGTTGCCCTCCCAAAACAACTCCAGCCTTAGCTGTTGTGCCACCCATGTCAAATGTTATAACCTTATTCAAACCCATATTCCTAGCAAGATGCGCAGAAGCTAGTACTCCTGCAGCTGGACCCGACTCGATCATTGAGACAGGTCTCTTCGCGACTTCGTCGCTCCTAGCGGCACCCCCATCCGAGCACATTACATACAGCTCACCTTTGAAACCCTTCTCTTCTAGCATGATGCGTAAAGAGTTTATATATGATGATACAAGTGGGGCGAGGGAGGCGCTCACCACTGTGGTGCTTGTGCGTTCATACTCTCTATAGTATGGGTCGACTTCGCTTGATAACGCCAATTCGCCGCGGAAACCAGCGTTTCTGAGTGCATCTGCCACCTTTTTCTCGTGTTCCGGGTTTGCGTATGAGTGGAGAAACACTATTGCCACCGAGTCAAAATCCAAGTTTACCAGCTTCTCAGAGAGTCGTTTTAACTCCTTGCCATCGAGGTCTATAACCACATCGCCTGTATGGGTTGTGCGGCATTTGAGCGTGTACCTGTTCACCCTGTCCACGAGGGGTCTCGGCTTCGTAAAGTAGGGATTGTAAAGTTCGGGTCTTCTCTGTCTCCCGATCTCCAACACATCCCTAAAACCCTCATTTGTTACGAGCGCCACCCTCCCAAGACCTACACCCGTTAGAAGTGCGTTGGTGGCTATGGTGGTGGCGTGCACAATAATCCTGCATGAACCCAAGTCAACATTCGAAGACTCAATCGCTTCGATGATACCCTCCTCTGGCTTCTTGGAGTGGGTCGGGATTTTACGAATAGTTAGGGTCTGACTAGTATCGTCGTAAACCACCAGATCAGTGAACGTACCCCCAACGTCAACCCCCAAATAGGAAACCATAGACTGCCAAAAACTTCACTAGATATATCTTTTACTCGACTTCTAAGGACCTGTCCGGATAGGGCTTAAACGTGGTGGGCTCCACGCAGTTGAATCGGTGAACACATGTGGGACCCACCACCCGTGGACATCTTTGAGTACTTTAGGAATTTAAAGGTTTTTGCTTGTGAGGAATAAGAAGTGGTTCTCACAGGCTCAAGGTTATGGCGACGGTACTACTCTACTCCTACGGGCTCAGCCTCTTCAGGGAAAAGCTCGGAGTACTTCGAGGAGCTCTCCCTCCACACCTCCCAGCCTCCAAGTCGAGTATACACGAGTGGGTCAGGAAGGTTGGTGGATTGGTGGATGGTAGGCTCAACTTCGACCCACACCCACAGGAGTACTCCATAATAGACGTCGGTGGATGAAACCGTGTTGAAGTGTAACGGCGCACCCATCTATGTTTGGGCCGCCATGGGTGGACGCTGAGACCAGGCAGCCCATCTGGTTCGGTGTCTCCCCCACTCACCAGGACCACGGCTAACGCCCTCAGGTTTCCACGGAGACTCAGGGAGAGGTGTCTTCACTGGTGGGTGACCCGGTTATCCTCACCGACGGGGGTCCGTGGTATCGTGACTCGGTGATTCATGAGGGCTGGCTTCCAGAACCACGTCTACCACACCTTCGGGCTTCGAAGCTCGGTTGAGCGCTTCTTCGGGTACCTCTAGGATAGGTCGAGGGCGTTCTACAACAACATCAACCCGAGGAAAACGCTGTTTATGCCGCTCGTGGACTTCTTGGAGCTATTCGCTGCGTGGTACACCGAGTGGGGGTGACAAGAATTGGGTTTATCCGGACAGGTCCGCGTCGGGGGCGAAAAATTTTTATGGTTTCTAGAAGACCCAGTTGATATGCTAGCTGGGACTGTTGGTGTAGACCTATGGAAGTATACCCCCACCCCGTGGAGAAGGGTTTACGGTCCCTTTAAGAATAGTAGGTTTGTTGATTGGTTCATTTTCTATTCTTCACTTGCTTTTCTCATAGCCTTCGGTCAGTTTTCTATGGGTGAAGCTATGTGGGTTAAGGTTTTCATGAATGCCTTGGTAGAGTTTTGGCCTATGATTGTAGGCGTAGTTTTGTTTTACACGGTTGGCGAAGTGTGGCGTAGGAAGTTTCAGGGTCGAGTTAAGGGTGAGAAGAGACCCTACGTGTTGGCGTTGATGTTATTCGGATTATCCTTAGTAGTATATAGGGGGATCACACTTTATTCACCTATACAGCCCCACACTCCCTTGATGCTTATGGGCGTTGTGGGCTTGGCGATCCTCTTTGGTGGTGTGTGTGCCTACATACATGTCAGGCTCTGCTTTGGAAGGGTAACAATGTAGAGCTGTGGTGAATCAGTAATTATACGCCACACGACTTAAATATAGATGGCTCGTGACGTTAATATGAGTTTTCTAAGCCCGATTCCTTCTAGTGGCGGATATCCTCAAATAATAAATTTCCGTAGGGGTTTAACCTTGGATTCCAGAGAAAGTTCAAAGATTTGGGGCGTATGCTTCTAGGATCACGCGGGGTGAGGGCCTTATAACTTCAACCTTAAGTTAGTCTGCAAACGACACACTCTTGCAGACTGAGAAAGAGAAGTATGAAAGAAACAAGCAAGCACCGAATAACAACGAGTTAAGAAGGCTCGCCTGGGGCCTAGAAAGCAAACACGAGAATTTTAAGAGCTTCACTCCTACCGCATAAAAATTAATCGAAGGGTTTTAGTGTGCTTTTCAGAGGTTTTTCGATGAACTCGTCAACAAGCCGAAGAAAACGGAGCTTCAACGCTAGCTTTTCCTGGTATATCCACGGAGAGTCTGGAGGTTCTCCAACACAGTGACGCTGGAGGAACCCAAGAAGGTGAGGCTCCACCTAAGCCAAATCGACTTCTCCACTTGGTCCTGAAAGGGAGTTTCCCATTGACCGAGTGAGCCATGTTCGCGTTGCCTTCCATTCAAGTCGTATCTGTGTGATGTTCTTGGTGCAAGAAACTGATCCACAGCGACGACCACAGCAAACACCAAAAAGGCTGTAGGTGTTGTTGTGGAAATCGTAAAGATTCCCTGTTCTCGGATAGGTGTTTCTTAGAGAATTCGAGGCAGCTTGAACACGCGATTGAAGCGATTAGGAGTTTTCAGGTAAGTTTCCCATAAAATCCCTTAGCTAACTGGTTTAAAGCTAAGGAGAGAGTTGCAAAGGGAAAGAGTAGCTTAGGGGTTTCAGGCGTGGCCTTTCTTCAAGTTTGGGGAGGATTACTCGCTGCAGGTACCACCTTCTGGTGGTTGAGAATCTAAACGTTCTACACGTGTAGGAGGGGAAAACAAAGATCGTAGACTCGGGTTCTATGACTACTCATACTGTGAATTCAGAAGAATCTTGGTGTAGGTGTTTTAAAAACACGGTAAGATGGTTTTAGCAGTCATGGCTTAAAATACTTCTGATAAATGTTTCCTGTGCTGTAGAATTAATAAGGACTTGTTTGGAGGAGCGCCTATTTCGCTGTGCACGCTGTGGCTTTATTTTGGACCTTAATCTTAATGTTTACCTGATTTTTCTTTTTGGAAGAGCAAGGTATGCCTCCTCCCACAGGCGTGCTTGGGGCTGAGCTGCGTCGTAGTCAGCAGTTCCAGAATAGATAGGTTTATATAGATTTCTGGATTTGAATGATCCGGTTGTGCATGGGCAGTAGGGTGAGTGGTAGCAGATAGAGACCCAAGACCTCCGCTGGCTGGCTGAGGGAGGGGTACACGCACACACATGGGGGGAGGAGGGAGGGTGAGGCTGACTGAGGGTGGATTGGAGGGCGCTCCCCAGCGTGGAGTGGTGGAACCACACAGTCCTACCATCACTGCATGGTGGGTGGGTGCGTCCTGACAGGGGCGGAGCTGCAGGGGACCAGTGAACCCGTGTGGTCCCTATATGATGCACTGAAGCCCAAGCTCCACTACGCGTACGATAGGTGTGCGAACGCATACCTACGTATGCCTACGTAGAGTGAAACCCCACTGCCTACTCTCCTCTTACTGAGTTTAATGAAGGGGGGAGGGTGAGGGTTGACGCGGGAAGTTTCGTACTGATTGAGGGGTGGTAAGAATCTCAGATTAGCTGGCTTTATTTTCTCGGGTATCCTGGTTCCTTTGGGGGCTCTTGGCGACTATTACGTCTGTGGATTTTATGATTGCGTAAACTTTGTCTCCTATCTTTAGCTTTAAATCTTCCACTGCTTCGTTGGTTATTATTGATGTGAGCGTAACAGGGTGTTCAACTACTATGGACAGCTTCGAGACTATATCGCCTTTGTGTAATCCCACTATTTTAGCGTCGAGTACGTTTCTTGCACTTAGCTTATAGCCCACCTGCGCCCAGAAATCTTGGTCTTCTAAGGCGTTGAATAGGTGCTTCCGTAACTTTCTAAACTCTGAAAGGAGGTTTAGACCCTCCTCTGTGAGTCTTGAACTACCCCCACCCTTCCCACCAACCTTCATTATGACTATGGGTTTCCCGAGATTTCTCTCAAGCTTCTTTATCCTCCCCCAAGCCGCCCTATAGGATAACCCAACATTCTTAGCAGCTGTACTAAGCGAGCCGCTTTCGTTGATTCTACGAAGAAGCATGGCATCTACCTGGTCAAACACTATTTGTTTTGATTTACCTTCGAGCCATAACCTGAACGCTGGTTGCAGGTCTTTCTTGGTTGGAATCATTGCACTAATCATGATCTACGACACACTTAAATATCGTTATGATATGGGTTACATAACGACTTCACATGAATTTAAAAATTACGGCTCTAACTGTGGTTTTGATAGTTGTTGGCATAGTCGCTTTGGGTGTTTACTATGCTAGACCTCAGACGAATAGGGCTTCCCTTGTGGTTTACGTTGCAGATGCGTACACTGGTGAAGCCGAGTTTCTCGCATCTGGTTTTCGTAACTTTACAGGCGGTTCACAACCGCTCGTGACAGGTGGGGGAAGCTTTACACTAGCCCAAGAGATAGGGATGGGTGAGAAGGTGGACGTTTTTATGCCTGTTGCAATAAGCGCTGTAACACAGAGTTACCTGCACAACTACTCACCTGGCTGGGCTATTGCTTTTGCAGCTGACCAAATGGTGATCGCCTACACAAACGTGTCAGTACAGGGTGAATATGCGAGACACGTGCTGGCCAACTATACGCTTGCAGCCGACAACCCTAATAACACTAAGTATTGGTATGACTTCTTCCTAGCTCTGAGCTCTGGGGGAGTCAAGGTTGGTATATCGAACCCCAACTCCGACCCAGCCGGATTCAGGGCTTGGATCGTGCTCGAAGCCGCCGGCTACCTCTACGCACACAATACAACGCTTTTCTCAGATATGTTACGATCTACCCACTCTAACTACACTGCCAGCAATGCGGCTCAGCTAGTAGCCCCACTAAGCTCTGGCCAAATAAACTTCCTATTTATTTATAGGTCATCGGCCATAGCTAAACACTTGGGATACTTGGGGCTTCCACCCCAGATTAATCTAGGCGATCCAGGATACTCCGAGTTCTACGCCCAGTTCAACTATACACTTACCACGGGAGTGGTCAAAGGCTCACCTATATACCTATACATAACCATCCCGCTTACAGCCTCCCACACAACGCTAGCATTAAGATTCGTGTCCTACGTGCTTGAGAACTCGGATGTTCTGACGAAGTTCGGGTTGACACCACTTAGACCAGCTTACCTATACAATTCGACAGCGCCTCCCGCTCAAATAGCTCAGCTTATCAGCCAGAGCTACGTTGAATACGCTGGGCAGCTATGAATTGGCTTAGACCATACACCTATTTTTCAATAATAATCCTTGTTTTACCAGTAGCGCTGCTTGTGTACGAAGGTTTCGGCCCTATGTATGATTCGACCGGTGTGTCTATGGGTGTGCTCAGATCAATTGAGCTCTCCTTCGCAGGCTCAGCCACGGCGGGTTTGCTCAACGTGGCGCTGTTCACGCCCCTAGCCTACTATGTGTCACGCCGCAGAAACGAGCTTTTGGCGACCCTATCCGACATCCCCGCATCCATACCCCACCCAATAGTGGGCATATCTCTACTGCTGTTGGATAGCCCCCTAACACCTATTGGGAGAGCCCTCCTAAGTGTGGGCATCAACTTCTTTGATACCTATCTTGGGTTTGTTTCGGCGCTCACAATTATCTCCGCCCCCATATATGTTACCGCTTTAAGATCCTATTTTGACTCGATGGATAGGTCGGCTGAGAACTTTGCCGTAAGCCTTGGGGCGCCGCCGCAAAGGGTGTTTACAGACGTGGTTGTGCCTAGCTCTTACGGTGGGATAGTGAACGCGCTTCTCACATCCATTTCGAGGGCTCTGAGCGAGTTCGGCTCAGTGGCCATAGTGGCCTACTACGTGCTCCAGCAGCCGTTCTACGGTGTTGAGAGTGCCTCGGTTAAGATCTATGAACTGTATGGTTACAGCGGTCCAAGAGTAGCGGTCACAGCTTCAGCCCTCATGATAGGGTTCTCGCTGATACTCCTCTTGGCCTCACGTTTGATTAAGCGGTATGCTTTCAGACCAGTATTCGTGCTGGGTGGTCCCAGCTGATACAGGCCGACATCACCAAGAGGCTTGGATCCTTCACGCTCGAAGCGCACATTGTAGTTGACGGCTTCGTTTGTCTAATGGGTAAGAACGGCTCGGGTAAGACGACGCTCATCAACACGTTAGCCGGATTCTACGAGGTTGATAGTGGCAGCATAGTGGTGAATGGTGTGGATGTTACAGGACTTGAAGCGCATCGGAGAGGTATAGTTGTAGTCAACCACAATTCTCATTTACCCAACATGGAGGTGGACGACCACTTGGTGTATGGCTTAAAGCTAAAGGGGTTAAGCACGGATAGGAAGAGGCTTGAGCTTGTTAAGAGCTCTCTGGGTATAAATTATAATGGAAAAGTGGGGAAGCTTAGCTTGGGGATGAAGTTGAGGGTGGCTCTGGCGACCGCGCTGCTAAGCACACCCAAAGCAATACTTGTGGACGAAGTCTTTTCGAGTCTGCACGACTCCGTCAAAGCTTTGGAGGCTTATAAAAGGCTTAGCGGGGAGTGGGGGATTGATGTGCTCTATACAACACAAAGCGCGGATGAAGGCAAAGTCGCGGATAAACTATACCTGATCGAATCGGGAAGAACTAGCCTGTTAAAGTCTAATAATAAGCCCGCCTAATCTCCTTCTAGTTCCCTCTCCCTCTCTACTTCGCGTGCCTGCATTCGCAGAGTGTTCTGCTCTCTCACGATATCCCTTATGGAGACAACACCCACAAGCCTTTTAGAGTCGTCGAGCACAACAAGGTGTCGAACATTGTTACTCAGCATCTTTGAAGCCGCCTCACCCACATCGTCCTCTAACCCAATAGTAACAAGCTTTGTGCTAGCAATAGTCTTAACGCTTGCGTCCAGCGGCTCGCCTTTGGCCACAGCCCTGACAACGTCTCTCTCAGAGACCACTCCAACTGGTATTCGCGGCTTCTCACCGTCGACGAGCACAACCAGTCCCACATTTTTAAGGCTCATCTGCTGGGCCACTTCACGGATAGTTGAGTCTACGGGGAGAACAACCGGCTTTCTATTCACAAACTCCTTAATTTTTATACCAGTCATAACAACTAATACTACTTAACTATATAATATACTTATTGCCTATTCTTAAAAAGTCTATTCAAACTACAAATAATTGCTAATCCGCAAAGAACTATTATCATAAACCGGGCGAAAAGAGTTGACGCGGGGTGTTCCGCTAATGGGTGTGCGCGGTTTGTCCTGTCAACTTAATTTGACCCTAAGGTAAGGAGAAGGGTAGCGTGAATTGTTGTTGAATGAGAAGCGTATTCTGGCTGTGTTCAAAAACAGTGGGTTCACACCGTTTGATATACACGCAATCCGGTCTTCCCTATCAGAGTTCGTTCATAGTAAAAAACTGGGTGTGAGGCTCAGCAATATACGTGTGTCAAACCTGAATATTCAGGTGGACATCTTCATTGTGAACGATGATGACACCACTGATTTTGTTAGAAGGGTATTCGGGGAATGGATGCAGCTTATCGACGTTGTTGATCTATCAGTGGATCACTACTCGGCTATGTCGTATGACGAAATTATTCGCAGGGCCATCGAACTCTTTAACGAGGAGAGATTCTGGGAGTTCCACGAGGCAGTTGAAGCACTGTGGCGATCGGAGCCGCAGGGTCCGAGGAAGGAGCTGTTACAGGGATTGATACTCATAGCTGCAGCTCTAGTGCACGCCCAGAAGGGTCGACCCAATGTTGGTCTAAGCATACTGGAGAGGGGCCTCAGAAAGCTTGAGGCCCTACCGCCTGGGGTAACCGCACTGCCACAAATAAACTTGGAGGAGTTCGTGGCCCAGGTAAAATCAATCATTAGTAAGCGTGAACTCACACCTTTCAAACTCGCAGTGAAACCTAACTGAATGGCGCAGCCAGAAGGGGTTTCCGGGCTTGCGAATGGGTGCCTGTCGTAGGCGTTGCTCACAGCTAGCCTGAGGATAGCATATTTTGTAAATCTATCTCGATCCCCATCATGACAGGTTGGTTCGCACTAATCGTGTGGATGGCAATCATCATGTCGCGTGTCTTGTTTTAGTGTTCAAATCTTTTGTAATATTGAGGGGTTTAGCTGGTTTTGCTTTTATTTTCCGAAAAAGGTTTTGCTTACAAACAGTAAGATTTATACGGTGTTTGACACGATTTAATATACGTGGAAAGGTGAACTGATATGTTTGACCCAGCCCGTGCCCTACGTGTGCATAAATATAAGCGTCGAAGCAGTGTGGAGATACTCTACGATATATTGCAGGCAGCGGTCCCAGGCCTGAGAAAAACCCCTCTCTTGTTCAGAGTGAACCTTAACCCGAGGATCTTGGAAAAATACTTGGAGTTCTGCATTAAGAATGGTCTGATTGCGCGTGAAGGGAGAATATTTAAGACAACCGAGAAAGGTCTGAAATTCATAGAGTCCTATAAAGACTACGCAGAGTACTCCGATAAGCTAGAAAAGATTAGCGAAAACCTTAAGGCCATACTTCAAGAGAAACACATTGTGCAGCAGACAAGCGGCCAGTGAGTTTTTCGAATAATATAAGGCAATTAGGCCGTGGACTAACCTGCACTGCTAGCTTCTTAGTCTGGCGTGTCTCGCCTTTTTTACCTGTAAATTTCTGTCACACAGCATAATATGCTTCTTTACTGCAAGTCTTGGCTGAATGTTAGTAAGCGTTATTTTCCGGCATGGTGTACAGTTGCTCACCCAACATGAGTAAAAGAGTGGCTGTCGTGGCGCTTGGGGGTAACGCGATAGAGGACCCGAGTGGCGGTGGTAAGCCTGACGCGGCTAGGATAATGTTCACCGCGCAGATTGTGGGCTTCCTGCTTGGAGAGGGTTACAGTGTTGTTGTGACTCACGGTAACGGCCCACAGGTGGGTGAGCTTCAGGCTGCGCTTCTGAAGGTTGGATCACCCTTGGCTTCGAGGCTCGACCTACTAGTGGCCATGACTCAGGGTGAGATAGGCCAACTTCTCGCTGAAAGTATTAGGAGTGTGACCCGCGCTGAATGTGTTGTTGTGTTGACTAGCGTTGTGGTTTCAAAGGATGATCCCGCCTTCTCGAAGCCTACCAAACCAATAGGAAGATACCTCGACGAGGTTGAATCTGCCGCACTTGTGCGCCAAGGCCTTAGTGTTAGAGAGCTGCGCGTGGATGGGCATCGAGTGTACAGACAAGTTGTTCCCTCACCGTCGCCGATCGATGTGGTTGAATTGCAGTCTATAAGAGTCCTTTTGGAGCAGGGTAGCGTGGTGATAGCCTGTGGGGGAGGGGGTATACCCGTTATTAGGGTGAACGGTGGGTTTACCGGTGTTAACGCGGTGATAGACAAGGATTTAGCGTCTGGCTTGCTCGCTGAGAAGCTGGGGGCAACGCTTTTCATCATACTTACCTCGGTGGACGCCGTCATGATGGATTATGGTAGACCGAGCCAGAGACCTATACCTAGGCTTAGTGTGAGTCAGGCTGAGAGGCTTCTCAGCGAGGGCGTATTGGAAGAGGGGAGCATGGCTCCAAAGGTGCTGGCGTGCGCGAAGTACACTAGAGCCACCAAAAACGATTCGCTTATCACCTCTCCGGAGCGACTCAGAGACGCTCTCAAGGGCTTTGCTGGCACAAGAATCGTAGAAGCGTAGGTTGGCTGATTTAATCTCAATGTTGCGAATTAGAGTTTCCAAAACTACGCCCCCCTGCCAAGGGGCGGGCATCCCAAACCAACCGCCTGTCTCACAAGCCTTAGATGGAAGCTTTGGATCATGCTTAAGAGTACCTCCGGTGTGGTGGAATTCACGCCTGTGGACATCTGCGCGGGAAGGCCTCTGCTCGAAACACCCTCCTTCGCACGCACGGGGCGCCGCGCAACGGTTCCGCTGATGGAGCCTCCGCCTCGGGTGGGCGGAGGAAGGAGGGCGATCGCGTCCCCTCGGCTGCTGAAGCAGAGATCTCCTTCCTTATGGGAAGGGTGGCTCACAAAGCCCTCATCTCCTGCCTGACGGTGTCGAGATAGTGGATTTTGTGAGAACACAATCGTGGAAGCAAATATCGGGACACTACCTCTTGTTTGATGGTGTCCGGTTTAGGGGTTGGCGGGCGCCGTGGCCTCCAAGCGTGGGAAACGCTTATCCGGACACTATCTCTCGTTTAGCGAAATGCAAATAAGTTTGAAGCGTGTTTAGCCTTGGGTTGAAGTACGACTTACTCATAGAGGGCGTTAAAATTGTGTGCGGAGACTCTCTAGTAGATGGAGATATCGGTGTCAAAGATGGGAGGATCGCTATGATTGGGCTGTCATCGCCAGACGCTCAGACTGATTTAAAGATTAGTGGTCGTGGCCTCATCGCTCTACCCGGATTGATCGATTCACACGTCCACTTCAGAGATCCAGGCTTAACACATAAGGAAGACTTTGAATCTGGAAGTATGTCTGCGGCTGCGGGTGGTGTCACATCGGTTTTCGATATGCCCAACACTGTTCCAACAGTCATTGATGTGTCAAGGCTAAGGGATAAAATTCGTTGTGTTTCCACTAAGAGCTTTGTTGATTTTGGGCTCTATGGAGGTGCGAGTGAAGCCAACACTGAGGAGATAAACGCCTTGTCGAAGGCTGGTGTTATTGGGTTTAAGACATTCATGGTTGGGCCTTCAACCCCCAATTCACCTGAATACGAAGGTATTGTTAGCGTCAGCGAAGTGGGCCTGCTAAAGACTATGGAGGCAACCTCTAAGACTGGTGTTGTGCACGCTGTGCACGCGGAGGACGGGGAGCTCGTTTCCTTTTTTACTGAAAGGCTGAGGGCGGCGGGCAGGCTTGACCCCGAAGCCCACTATGATTCGCGCCCCAATATGGTTGAGGCGCTGGCTGTTGAGCGCGCAATAGCCTTCGCAGAGAGGACGGGTGTGAGGCTCCACTTGGTCCATGTGAGCACCAGGGAGGCCCTAGAGTGTGTTAGGCGTGCTAAGGCGCGGGGTGTAAGGGTGACGTGTGAAACCTGCCCCCAATATCTGCTGCTCACAAAGAAGGATCTTGAGAGATTCGGTGCGTATGCGAAATTCAACCCCCCTGCGCGTGGGCAGGAGGATGTCTCATCACTCGTTGCGGGTCTAAAGGATGGTAGCGTGGATATACTCGTCACCGACCACGCGCCTCACACCAAGGATGAGAAGGAAGCTGGGAGAACCGTTATATGGAATGCCCCCTCTGGTACCCCTGGTGTTGAGACTAGGCTACCAATTGTGTTCACTATGGCTCAAGCTTGGGGCTTGAATTACACGGATATAGCTAGGCTCTGCTCCCGCTCGGTTGCTAAGATCTTCGGTTTGGGCTCACGTAAAGGCTCTTTGCTTGTGGGCTTCGACGCTGATGTTGTGCTCGTCGACCCGCATGCAGAGTATGCGTTGAAGGCTTCAGAGCTTCACACAAAGGCTTGGGAAACCTTCCTCTTTGATGGTATGAAGGTGAGGGGGAGGGTGATGTTTACCATTGTTCGTGGGAGGGTTGTCTACCAGTACGGTGTGGGCTTCACGAGTAAACCAGCTGGAAGCTTCATCCCCGGACCAATGTTTATGGGTGGGTGAGCGAATCACGATGTTCAGGCAATTTTCAAGCCAAACTTCCCCCTTTAGGATTCGTTGAGAGGCTTGATTCTTCGCTGATCAATCGAAACTTCTATAAGATTGCGGCCGCACAAGAACAAAATGGGTGCGCATAAGTATATCGGTGTACCCCTTCCCAGAAGGGAAGATATGAGGGTACTATTGGGTGGCGCGACCTATCTCGCCGATCTGCGCGTGCCTGGTGCCTTGGACTGTGTCTTTGTACGCAGCCAACACCACCATGCGCGTATAAGAGGTGTTTCCGATTCATCCGAGGGTGTTAGGCTCTTCCTGTGGGAAGATATGAAGAATGAGGTTGGATCGCTACCGGCTATTACTAGACCTAAGGGTTCGCTCTTCCCGAATGTATCCGCCCTAGCGAGCAGTAAGGTTAGGTTCGCCGGTGAGCCCGTGGGCGTGGTTGTCTGCGGCGATTCGTTTAATAGGTACAGGCTTCAGGATGAATTGGAAAGGGTTGAAGTTGAGTATGAACCCTTAGATGCTTTGCTCGACGTTGAATCCGCTTCAAAGGAGAAGTCAACGCTGATATATGAAGAGTTGGGTACGAACACGCTTTACACGTCTGTCGTTGGGGATGGCGACGTTGAAGGCGCCCTAACCACCTCTGATATGGTGTTTTCTAGGAGGCTCGTGTTTCCAGCCAACTATGGCTCCGCGCTTGAGCCTCGGGGTGTCGTTGCGAAATACGATGAATCGAGTGATACTCTCACCCTGTGGTCCACCACCCAGTGGCCACACTTCGTACGCACACTACTCTCTGAGGTGCTTGGTCGACCGGAATCCAAGATAAGAGTTATCGCCCCAGACGTTGGGGGCGGATTCGGTAACAAGCAGGATTTCTATAGGGAGGAGGTTGTACTCGCCTGGCTTGCCATCAAGCTGAGGGCTCCTGTGAGATGGGTTGCCACAAGGTCGGAGGATATGCACTCAACGGTCCAGTCAGGGCTCCAAGTTCACTATGCGGAGATAGGCGTCAACCGTGCGGGCAGGATAGTGGCTTTACGCGACCGGGTCTACGCAGACCTGGGCTCCGTTGGGCCGATGAGCTTCGGCCCATCAGTGATCACCCAGCTTAGCTTAACGGGTCCATACGATATTGGTGCTGTGCGGGTTGAGTTGAACTGCGTTGCAACCAATAAGCCACCCACTGGGGCTTATAGGGGGTACGGCCAGCAGCAGGCGGCCTACGTGCTCGAGAGGCTGGTCGAGGAAGCCGCGAGGAGTTTGGGTTTGCACCCGCTTGAGTTTAGGAAGAGGAATGTTGTGACCCGCTTCCCGTACACAACTAAGACTGGGAGGGTTCTTGAGTGCGGCGACTACACGGGTATGATTCGGACTTGTGAGGAGCTGATTGGAAGCCTCCACCCCTCTTCTCAAGGAGGGCGTGTTGGCTTTGGGTTTGCGTTCGGCTTCGAGAGTGGCGGTATAGGTCCTGTGTGCATACAAGACTCTGTGGGTGCAAGGCATAAGGGGTTTGATAGTGTGCGTCTGAGGGTTGAGGCTGACGGCTCTGTTAGTTTATTCACGGGCCTCTCACCGCACGGCCAGGGATTGGAGACAACCCTATCACAGGTGTGCGCGGAGCTGCTTGGCGTTGACGTTGATAAGGTCATGGTGTACCATGGTGACACGCTTAGCTCCCCCTACGGGTTTGGCACTTGGGGAAGCAGAAGCGCAGTGGTGGGTGCTGGCGCCCTCATGATGTGCGTCGAAGAAGTTAAGCAGAAAGTTCTCAGATTTGCTTCTAGGGCTTTAGGTATAGAGCTCGACCAGCTCGAGTATAGTGATGGTTGGGTGACAAGTAGGGATAGCGGTGCTAAACTGTTGAGTCTCGCTGAGGTTGCAAGGCTCAATTATCAGTCGTCTACGCGTCAAGATGGAGTAGGGTCTAGCCTTGAAGCTGAAGCGGTGTACGAGCCGAAGGGGCTTACGATATCAGGAGGTCTCCATGTGGCCGTCGTGGAACTCGACCCAGATACCGGCTTCGTCAGACTGCTCAAATACATCCTGATTCACGACTCTGGGAGAATGATCAATCCCATGATTGTCGAAGGCCAAATCCTAGGCGGCTTGGCTCAGGGGGTTGGTGAGGCACTCCTAGAGGAGTATGGTTACACGAATCAAGGAGTATCTCTTTCATCCAACCTCATGGACTACGCTCTCCCCACAGCCATGGAGACGCCCAGCTTCGATGTACACCACTTGGATACACCCTCTAACCTCAACGCGCTCGGCTTGAAGGGCGTCGGCGAAAGCGGCATAGTTGGGCCGGCAGCAGCCATAGCCAACGCTGTTTCAGACGCATTGGGCGGCAGATTTTCCGGGTTAGAACGTGTTCCGCTAAAACCCGAAACGGCGTGGATACACCAGCCAAGCACGGTTGAATGACACTGTGACGCACAATACCCATGTGAGGCTCCCCCCACCAGCCTGGAGACTGGAGCTTCCTGAGTCATTGCTCTCTTCCCACTCACCATGCTTCGGGCTGGTGGGGGAGGTGCTGGGTAAAGCCCCGCCACAAGTGGGCACACCTGTGGGAGTGTGGCGCCCACCCTACCCTTTTTAAGAGAATCAGGGAAGCGTTCAAATCACGATTCAAAGTGAAGCCGCAGATTGGTCAGTGGAACACGCGGTCTCAAGTTTTGATTGATTCCACCGCACTGGGAGCACTCACGGGGAGTGTGTAGGCTGGTAGCGCTAAGACTGATTTACTATGTTTGTGGAACACCCCCTACAAGCACCCCCTGAGCTCTGAGGGGGAGGCATCATAGAGCCGCAGCCTCTCCATGCTGGTTTCCCTCTTCTTACCTATTAAGCCCCGTGTGTCTAGGTCCTCTGGGACTAGGAAGTCGTAATCCTCTGCGGGCAGACGTAGAGCTTGAAGAATAGTGCTCAGAGTTAGTGCGCTGCTTGAATATACTTTTGGGCCCAATGTAAAAAGGCGGTGTTTCGGAAACCTTATAGAGGGTGTCCCGGCTCACAGTAGGGTATGGAGTTCGGTGTTTGTGTCCCCAACTATGGGGAGACCTCCACCGTTAGAGGAATCGTGGATTTCGCTAAAGAAGCCGAGAGTTTGGGTTATTCTTCTCTTTGGACAACAGACCACATCCTTATGAGTGCTGGGAGTCACACTCCCTATGAAAGGATTTTTGAGAGTGTCACGACCCTGACCTATGTGGCTGCGCTAACACAGAAAATCAAGCTTGGCGTCTCATCGCTTGTTATGGGTCTTAGAAATCCAGTGGTGGTGGCAAAACAGCTGGCAACGCTCGATCAGCTCTCTGGTGGTAGGGTTGTGCTTGCAACTGGTGCGGGCTGGTATGCTCAGGAGTTTGAGAATCTGGGAGCAGACTATCATGTGCGTGGGCGCCGACTGAATGAGTCGCTACGCCTCATTAATGAGCTCTGGTATGAGGCAGGGCCAGTGAGTTTCGAGGGTAGAATCCTCCCTAATAAAGTGAGGGATGGGGTTTTTGACCCTAAACCGGCTCAGCGGCATATTGAGCTACTTATCGCAGGTAACAGCCGTGCGGCTATGAGGCGCAGCGTAAGATATGCTGACGGTTGGCACCCCAATCTCTACCCGCTGAACGTCTTCTCAAAGCTTGTTGGAGAGTATAGGGCGATCGAGGGCTCATCAGCCAAGAAGGTAGTCGTTAGGGCCGCCTACGACATAAAGAGAAGCGATGTTGAGTACACAAGCCCACAAGGTGAGAGGAGGGCTATACTATCCGGTGACTTTGATAAGAACAAGAAGCTTATAGCCGAACTGGAGTCGCTTGGTGTAACAGGCATAGTGTTGGCTCCCAACTATGATGGTAGGGTGAATATTGGAGAGCAGCTTGAAGCCATACGACTCTTCGCTCAATATTTTCTATAGGCGAGAGGGCTTGATGGTATGAGTGAGAAGGAGCACTGGCTCACGAGGAATGTGCTTCTAATTAGCTTCTCAGCCTTCTTCGCGGATCTAGGATACCAGCTCGTGGTGGCCCTGATACCGGTCCTCCTAGTGTTGGTGCTTAAGGCACCCCCCTACGTGTTCGGGGTATTCATGTCGCTTAGCTACGGTCTTGGGTCACTATTTGCCTACTTAGGTGGTAGGTTGGGGGATAGGTACGGGAAGAAGAGGGTTGTGGTTTTCGGCAACTCGCTTATCCCCCTATTATCCCTGAGCGGTCTGCTTAGCACGCCCGTCGCCTCTGGGCTGCTTTTCACGGCGGGTTGGTGGTCGAGGAATTTCCGAACTCCACCACGTAGAGCCCTTCTTATAGAGTCTTCTTCGAGGGAGCATGCTTCAAGGGTGTTCGGCTTCCTTCACGCTTTGGATGTTGGTGGGGGGATGATATCCGTGGTACTCGCTGTTCTTCTTCTCGCATTGGGCCAACCGATCTACAGGGTAATACTTTTCAGCATCATCCCACTCATCGTATCCACACTCCTACTCGTGTTCGTGGATGAGCGAAAAGAAGAAAGGATGGTTGGTGCCCCAGCTGAATCGGATACCCTTCGAGCGAAGAAGTCGGATGAGCGTAGGAAGATTTTCCGGGTTCTGCTCGTATCGTCTATGCTGTTTGGTTTGAGCTCCTACAGCTTGGGGTTCCCTGTTATAACGGTTTCCCAGACACAGCACAGCTATGTGTATGGGGCTGGCACGTACGGTGTCTTCCTCGGCTTCTCAGCCATGTCTGGATACCTTTTCGGTTCGAGGAAGCTCGACGAAGTGAAGGCTCTAGCACTGCTAGGCTATCTTCTATCTGCGCTTGGAACACTTGCAATAGGCGTGAGCTATCTACTGCACTCTGGTTCGCTCGCCTATTATGGTTCAGCAGCCCTAGTCGGTATGGGTGTGGGTGTCACGGAGACCTATGAGCCAAGCCTCACCTCCCACTTGGTGAGGATCTCTGAAGAATCCACTGGTATGGGTTTACTCAGCGCTTATCGAAGCCTCGGACTCTTCATCGCAAACACAGTTATGGGTGTGCTGTTTAGCGTAGACCAGTTCTACTCATATGTTTTCGCAACCCTGCTAGCACTACTTGCGTCTGTAACCCTGCTCGTATTTACACGGAGAAACCTCGACTAACTACGTTCATTTAGGGCGGGGTGAGTAGTTTCCTATCGACCTCATCCCGCAGACGTCGAATGTACTCCTCTAATGGCACCCCGTTGACCCGCTCACCATGTCTTACCCGAATAGATACTGTGTTGGCTTCCTGCTCCTTTTTACCCACCACGAGCACATAGGGTATCTTGCTCAACTCGGCCTCCCTAACTTTGTATTCAAGCGTTCTGTTTGACACGTCAACCTCAGCCCTGAACCCTTCTTGTAGGAGCCTAGCGTGAACCTGCTGGGCGTAGGTTTTCGCGGCCTCTGACACATTTATTACCCGCACCTGGACTGGCGCTATCCAAACGGGGAAATTACCTTTGAAGTGCTCGATGAGTATTCCTATAAAGCGTTCAAGGGAGCCGTATATTACCCTGTGCACCACCACGGGTGTGTGCTCTTTCCCGTCTTCACCCATATAGGTGAGGCGGAACCTCTGAGGCATCTGGAAGTCGAGTTGCATGGTTGCACACTGCCACTCCCTACCCATCGAATCCATAACATCCACATCTATCTTAGGCCCGTAGAAGGCGCCCTCCTTTTCCTTGACCTCGAACTTTAAGCCGTTCTCTTCAAGCACATCCATAAGTATTCTTGTGGCCTTCTCCCACTGCTCCACGCTTCCAAGATGGTCATCGGGCATAGTTGAAACCTTCACCTTATAGCTCAAACCGAACACCCCGTAAAGATACTTCATTAGCTGGATCAGCTCACCGAAGACCTGCTTTAGCTGGTCTTCGGCGGCGAATATGTGTGCATCATCCTGTGTGAACATCTTAACTCGGAAGAGGCCGCTCGTGACGCCGCTAAGCTCATTCCTGAAGAGCGGATCGAAGTCGGCTATCTTGAGTGGTAGATCCCTGTAGCTCCAGCGCTTCGACTTGTACACTAGGAATGTGGAGGGACAGTTCATGGGCTTCAAACCGTACTCTTCGTCGCCCATCGAAGTGAGAAACATGTTATCCTTATAATAATCCCAGTGGCCGCTCACACGCCAGAGCGCGGTGTTCGCAAGCGCTGGGGTGCTTATCTCGAGGTAACCATATTTTCGAAGTTCACCCCTAATCAGCTCTAACAATATATTTCGGATAATCAGCCCATTATTGTGCCAGTACACCATGCCGGGTGAAACCTCTTGGAAGCTGAATAAATCTAGCCTCTCGCCTATCACCCTATGATCGGTGTCGGGTAAACCGCTGAAATCACTCTTCCTTATCTTCGCGAGTAGTTGTTCCTCAGTGAGTTCAACCTGCCTCCACTTCTTTGGCTGCGTGCTAACTTGGTTATCCGAGCGATAGCTTCTGCTCTGCTCCGCCAAGGGATGGGCCTTCGTGGATACACTGAGCTTCTTGTTCCAACCGAAGGGGGCGGTGTAAGTCTCTAGGCCCGCGGCTTCAGCCTCCTTCCTCATGCTGAGCAGTATTTCACGCGCCTTACTCGGCTCCTCCAAATCGCTGCTAAGGTGGGCGTATGGATAGATAACGACCCTCCTTCGTTTGATCTGCGACGCGAACCTCGCCACGTCCCCGATTGCCTTACGAACCACCTCAATACTGTCACCCCTCTCAATGCTCGTAAGGAGTAGTAGGGCGTCCTCCACCCGAACCCTTTTCTCCGAGGGTTCATCGTGAATATCTATCTCTGGCTCCACCAGCTCAAACTCAACGTAGTCAACATCCAGTTGCAGTATTCTCACAATGAATCTCACCGAGACACATTTAAATAGCTTACCGTAGATCGCAGAAAATGTTCGCCATATAGACAAGGCTCACAACCCTTTCCAAGATGGCTTACTGTGTTAATTATCAGCAGAATTTTTTCGAAAAGCTTTACTCTTTGGCTTAGTATAACACCTGATTCAACATGAGGCTTATGGATATCTCGGCTCTAATGCTTGAGCCGCAAGAGGGTTTGACTGTCGGCGACGTGGTTAATACAGCTAAGAAGGCCGAGGAGATGGGGTTCCCAAGACTCTTTAGGTCGGACCACCTCCTCCCAACAAGTGGTCGGAGGGGGATACCCTCCGCGGAGTGTTGGGTGAGCCTGAGCGCGCTCGCAGGCGCGACCACCAACATAAAGTTTGGTCCTCTTGTCTCACCTATAGGGTTCAGGCACCCCACCCTGCTAGCTAAAATGGCCCATGACCTCCAAATCTACTCTGGTGGGCGGCTAATTCTGGGTTTGGGTGCTGGGTGGTATCAGAGCGAGTTCGAATCCTACGGTATACCTTTCCCCAGCACCCCAGAGAGAATAGCGAGACTAGAAGAGTCTTTAACGATAATCAGGGAGCTTGTAAATGGGCAAAGAGTCAACCACCGTGGGAAGTATTATTCATGTGATCTCGAGTTTCACCCGAAGCCCTCCTCGAAGCTTTGGGTTGTGGTTGGCGCACGTAGTAGGCGCACAGTAGAGTTGGCGGCTAGACTCGCTGACGAATGGAATTTTTTTGCAACTAGTATTCAAGACTACCTTAAGCTAAAGAGGGTTTTCGATTCGCAGAGGAAGCAAAGAGAAGTCAAAATCTCCATGATGGGCCCATTCATAATTTCTGAGGATAAATCTAGTCTGAGTTTGAAGGTTGCCGAATTCGCGCAGAGGAGGGGGCTTGGAGGCGACACTGAAACGCTTATTCAAAAACTGCGTGAGCGTGGTATCACCGTGGGCACACCCGAGGACGCAGTTGAACAACTTAAGGGTTGGGTCGAGCTTGGGGTCCATGGTTTCATGTTCCAGTTCATCAACACCTCTGATACAGGAGCTCTTTCCAGTCTAGTCGGAACCCTAAAGCGGAAGGTGTGATCTACTCCTCAGCTGAGGTCTAGGAGCTCCAGCCTCAACCACAATCAGGTCGAACCCCACCACCTTAGGTTGCGGAGGGGTCAGTCGGGTGTCCGCAAGCGTTGATTATCCGTATCCCCCCAACGCGTCGCGGGTAACACAAGACCGCATGGAGAATTTAAAGAGAAATCGACTTTACTGGGAGAAGTTCGTGTGCTCCTATCTCTGGTCTAATACTAGAGTTTTCACAGCTTGGCCCCGTCTAAACACCAATGTTAGCAATAAACTATTATTACCCGAATAATTAGGGGTAAACATGTCCAAGTCAGTAAGGAAGCCTGTTTACTCTTCTAAGCTACCGAAGCCTATAGCGCCCTATTCACCCGCTATGCTCTCAAATGGATTCGTCTTTGTCTCGGGCCAGCTCGGAGTTGATCCCAAAACGGGTAAACTCGCTGGTTCAACTGTGGAGGAGCAGACACGTCAGGCTCTGGAAAACGCTAAGCTTTTACTCGAAGAGGCTGGGTTGACACTAAAGGATGTGGTTAAGGTCACAGTTTACCTAGCAAACATAGCCGACTTTGAAAGGATGAACCAAGTGTATAAGACCTATTTCACTGAGGAGCCACCCGCGAGGACGACAGTCCAGGCCCAGCCACCAGTCAGAGATGCCTTGGTAGAGATAGAGCTTATAGCAGCGGCGAAGAGCTAAACCAAGCCAGTACGTAAAAGCGCACCATAATTTTTAGTTTGATGGTGCGAAATTTGTTCTAACGTGTTTGGTTGTATCAATGTAATTGTGTTTGCCACAGTAAACTTTGGGCTCGAATCTTTCAACTGTAAGTATCAAAGTAGATGTAGTGACTGTTTGCAGTCCGATAATTTTAATTTCGAGTGTGAGTATTGGGTACGAGGCTCTATGAGTAGTACTCGAACTGTTAGGGTCCGTGTGAATGGGGTTGAATACACTAAAGAGGTTGAGCCTAGGCTTCTCTTGGTTGACTTCATCAGGGATCATTTGGGGCTGACTGGTACTCACATCGGCTGTGACACCTCTAACTGTGGTGCCTGCACGGTTATAATGAATGGTAGGAGCGTTAAGTCGTGCACTAAGTTCGCGGTTGAGGCTGACGGCGGCGAGATACTCACAATTGAGGGACTAGCCTCTGACGGAAACCTGCACCCCATTCAGAAGGCTTTCTGGGAGAACCACGCCCTCCAATGCGGTTACTGTACGCCGGGCTTTATAATGCAGGCCTACTGGTTCCTCAAACAGAATCCGGCGCCCACGGAGGAGGAGATCAGGGCTGGTCTGAGCGGAAACCTGTGCAGGTGTACTGGTTACCAGAATATCATTAAGGCTGTTAAGGCAGCGTCCGAAGAGCTTCGCGCTAAGGCTCCTACTATCAACGGTGGGTGAGGGTTTTGGCCGCCTCCCTATGTGGCTCACGTGTTAAGAGGCGGGAAGACCCACGCTTTATAACTGGCACAGGTAACTATGTTGCAGATGTCACCCTTCCAGGTATGGTTTACGTGAAATTTGTGCGTTCCCCGTACGCCCACGCGTTGATTAAATCCGTGGATACTTCCGCTGCTAGGGAGGTTAAGGGTGTGCTTGGCGTGTACACGGGAGCAGACCTTAAATCCAAGCTTGGACCCGTGCCCTGTGCGTGGCTTGTACCAACCGAGCCGCCCATTAAGGTTCCAGAGTATAGGGCTGTGGCGGTGGATAAGGTTAGATATGTGGGTGACCCCGTGGCTGTGGTTGTAGCCGAATCGCAGGGGGCGGCGGAGGAGGCGGCTGAGCGTGTTAGCGTGGTGTATGAGCCCTTACCTGTAGTGGTGGATCAGGAGGAAGCTGTGAAGGATGGTGCGCCGCGTCTCTATGATGGTATAGATAGGAACACAAGTTTTGTGTGGAGGCTAAAGGGGGGCGACGTTGAATCAGCCTTCAGGCAGGCTGAGGTTGTTGTCAAGCAGCGCCTTGTGAACCAGAGGCTTCAACCCACGGCCATGGAGACGCGTGCAGCGGTGGCGGAGTATGATTCTGCGAGGAGTGAAGCCACGCTCTGGATCACCTCCCAGAACCCGCACATCCACCGGCTCCTTGTATCCGCGATGACCGGGATACCCGAGCAGAAGCTGAGGGTTATCGCCCCAGACGTTGGTGGAGGCTTCGGTAGCAAAATTCAGGTTTACGGCTTTGAGGCTGTTGTCACGCTTCTTTCAAAGGAGCTTAGGAGACCCGTTAAGTGGGTGGAGACACGCTCGGAGAACTATTTGAGCACTATTCACGGCCGCGCCCACGTGGACTACGTTGAATTGGCGGCAAAGAGAGATGGTACAATCCTTGGGCTTCGGGTAAAGACCTACGCAAACCTTGGGGCGTACCTCACCACGGCCGCACCGGGTGTACCAACAATACTCTTCGGCATAATGCTCAGCGGGGCATATAGGATACCCGCTATTGAGTGTGAGGTTCACGGTGTATTAACGAACACTGCACCCGTGGATGCTTATAGGGGTGCGGGTAGGCCTGAGGCAACATATATCGTTGAGAGGATGGTTGACATGCTTGCGCATGAGTTGGGGATGGATCCAGTGGATGTTAGGCTCAAAAACTTTATACCAAAGGATAAGTTTCCTTACACGGTTGCAACGGGGCTCCTCTACGACAGTGGTAACTATGAAGAGACCCTCAAGAAGGCGATGAGCCTAGTGGGATACCATAGTTTGAGGGAGGAACAGAGGCGGCTCAGAGAGCAGGGTAGGCTTATGGGTATAGGTGTCTCAACCTATGTTGAGGTGTGCGGTCTAGGACCATCGAAGGTTGTGCGCTCAACGGGGTTCGGATTAGGTCTCTGGGATAGTGCTGTTGTGCGTGTTCACCCATCTGGTAAGGTGAGTGTGTACACAGGAGCCCACCCGCACGGTCAGGGTGAGGAGACAAGCTTCGCGCAGATAGCCGCTGACGAGCTGGGTGTCCCATTCGAGGACGTTGAGGTTGTGCACGGGGACACCGCTATGACTCCATTCGGGATGGGTACCTACGGTAGCAGAACCCTCCCGGTTGCGGGGATGGCCATAGTGGGCGCCTGCCGCAAAGTTGTGGAGAAGGCGAAGAAGATAGCTGCGGGTCTACTCGAGGCCAGGGAGGAGGATGTGGTGTGGGAGCACGGTAAATTCTATGTTAGGGGTGCACCAGCGAAGTATAAGACCATACAGGAGGTTGCTCTAGCCTCGTACACAGCGGAGAATCTTCCCCCCGGCGTGGAGCCTGGTCTAGAGGTCACCCACTTCTACGACCCCACAGGCTTCGTGTTCCCATTCGGAGCCCACATATGCGTTGTTGAGGTGGATCGTGAGACGGGTGAAGTTAAAATACAGAAATATGTTGCCGTAGACGACTGTGGAAACCAGATTAACCCGATGCTCGTGGAAGGCCAGGTTCACGGCGGGATAACCCAGGGACTCGCTCAGGCGCTATATGAAGAGGCGGTCTACGATTCACAGGGCAACCTCCTAACACAGAGCTTAAACGACTACGCGCTACCAACCGCCCTCGAAGCACCAACCTACACAACGGACTACACGGTCACACCCTCACCTGTCACACCTCTGGGTGTGAAGGGTGTAGGTGAAACAGGAACAATAGCCGCCACACCCGCGGTTGTAAACGCCGTGGTCGACGCCCTCGCCCACCTAGGAATCAAACACCTAGACATGCCCCTCAAACCCGAAAAAATCTGGAAAGCCATAAGACGAGCCGAATCCGAACAGACCACCACAAGCTAACATCCTTTTTTACGGATGACCCTTCCCGTTAGTGTTCCCGCCTAACTAAAGACGCGGCAACCTCATAATATACCACTGCACCACACAATTTTTCCCAATTGATTCTTCACACGTGTTATAAGTGTACTCTACGGCTTTTGCGATTTCACATAGGTTTATGTTTGTGTATGGGCTTGTCTATACATATGGTCTCCGAGCCGCAGTCAGCAGTTTCAATATAGATAGGTTTAAATGGATTTATGCTATATGGGGTTACAGGCGTGCTGAGAAGCTATTCGCTTGAATATGATTGTGGAGAACAACTCGAACCACTGCTTCTAGCGTACAGGGACGTGGTCAACCGCGTGCTCGAAGAGCTCTGGGACAACATAGAGTGGGATAAGAAAAAGGTGAAGGGTAAGAAGCAGTGGAGGCTCCTACCCAAGTATAAAGTGAACATCCACAGCAAGGACTACAAGAGGCGGCTCAGGGACAGCCTCCTCCAAGGTTGGCCTTTCGCCGCCCACTGGGTGGACTCCGCGATAAAGACCGCCTACTCCATACTCAACTCCTGGAGGAAAAACTACTTGAAGGGTGACCGGGTGCGGAGGAGGCCCACTGCGAGAAGGCTGTTCGCAAGAGTGAAGCAGACACTCGTGAAACTTGAGGGTGAAAAGCTGAGATTAACCGTTAAGCCGGGTGAATATGTGTACCTCGACCTCTCAAAGAGGTACTTTCCTCTACCTGGGGAGGTGTCCTCGGCGGGTCTGGGTGAACCCATAATCACACCCGAAAAGGTGCACCTCCCAGTGCACTATGAGGATGACGCTCAGAATGAGAAGCCATCGGTCGCGTGGGACTTCAACCTCCTCTCCCTAGACGGCTACTCACCTGAAACAGGGTGGATAAGGATAGATACCAAGAAGCTGGCATCTATTCACACCTCATCCTTCGAAAAGAGGCGGAGTGTGCAGAGGAAGGCTTCAAAATCCAAGAAGGCTGGGAGGGTTCTCGCGAAGTACTCCAACAGGGAGAGGAACCGTGCGGGGAAGCACCAGCTCGAAATCGCGCGTGTCATTCAATCACTGTGCGGCCCGGTGGGCCTCGAAGAGCTCAAAAAGCAGGGGATGTACACACGCTCGCGTATCTGGAACCGGAGGATCTCGAGAAGCGACTGGCGCAGCATCGCGAGGATACTCGAAGGGAGGCTGGGTGAGGCCGGGGTGAAGGAGCTCGACCCCTACGGTTCATCCTCCTACTGCTCCAAGTGTGGGTGGGAGAACAGAGACCTGAATGGGGCAGATGTCTTCGTGTGCGGTGGGTGCGGGCTCCGAATAGACAGGCAGCTCAACGCGGCCATAAACCTCTACATGAGGATGAGGTTCGGGTACACCGAGAAGTGGGTTGGTGGGAGGAAGCGTGTTGAACTGAGGATGGAGGGCGCTTCCCGCGTGGCCTGGTGGGACCGTGTGGTGCTTCCAAGCCTTGTGGGTGGGTGCGTCCTGACACGAGGGGGCGGAGCTGAAGGGGATCAGTGAACCCGTGAGGTCCCTATATGATGCCGTGAAGCCCAAGCTCCACTATGCGTATGATAGGTATGCTGATGCGTACCTACGTGCGCCTACGTAGAGTGAAACCTTAGTCCCATTATACTTGGACATGGCGGATGATTCAGTGATTCTGTACGATAAAGATGCGTTTTTCACCCGTGTGCTTGAGAGGCTTAGGCATAGGCTGAGCGAGCTAGGCGCGGAGCGTGTTCGGTTGGGTAAGAAGTGGTATTGGCGGCTCAAAAGGGAGTTTAAGTGGGGTGAGGTGGTGGTTATTGAATAGGGTGGACATGGCACGATCATATCTAAGGCAGGCGGAGGAGAGGGTTTCACATGCTAGTGAAGCCCTGTTAAATGGTAACTACGCATTCGTGGTGAGGCAGTCCCAAGAGGTCGTTGTGTTATCCCTTAAGGCTGCACTCAGACTTGTAGGCATTGAACCCCCCAAATGGCACGATGTGGGTCCAGTCCTGAAAGATGAGAGGAAGAGGTTCCCGGCCTGGTTTGAGCAAGTCATTGACCAGTTAGCCTCTATCTCAAGAAGCCTTAGAAAAGAGCGTGAGTTAGCAATATATGGGGACGAGGAAAGCGGAGCCTCCCCGGATAAGCTCTACTCAAAGATGGACGCGGAAACGAGCCTAAACTGGGCTAGCTTGGTTCTATCCAGCGTTAAAAGGTTACTAGGCGAACAAGTAAACAACAAACCGTGAGAAGGCTTAGAGGCTGTGAGCCGCAGGTGGTGTCCAGCTTGGAGGTTGAGTTGGTCCTGCTTGTTGAACGTGGTTTGACCCACTGATGAGGTGCACAAGGGTTCTATCACTGGTTTTCCCGATGGGTAAATAGTGTAGGCTCACCCCCTCCATTCTTTCCGCCACTGTTGGAAGTGGCGTTCTGGCTTCCTGGATTCATGAGCCATCCATGCGGGTATCAGCCTCAGTTCTTTGTTTAAGGGTGTGCGGATAGCGTTTTTCCACTATAGGAGACCGCTGTTACCAGCCTCTAACCTGGCGTCATCGCTTGTTCACCGTAAGTTTTTTTAGATCGTTTAGGATTCTCTGATTATGAAGCCGAGGCTGAGCTGTTTTGAGGTTGTGTTGCCTTTTAAGGTTCCGTTCACAACGAGTTTTGGTACCCAGAGTGAGCGTCACGCTCTCCTGTTCAGGCTTGAGGCAGATGGGGTTGTAGCTTACTCTGAATGTGTGACAGATGTTGGGCCGCATTATAGTTACGAGGATAATTATACGGCCATGCATATTATAAGGGAGTATCTAGCTAAGTTCGTTGAGGATTTACCCGTCCCCAAAGTCTTCCTCGAGCGCTCGGAGGCGGTTAAGGGTCACAATATGGCGAAAGCCGCTCTCGAGATGCTCTTATGGGACTACCACAGTAAGCTCTCTGGGAAACCAATCCATGAATACATGGGTGGGAGTAAGGGGTACGCGGATGTTGGGATATCCATAGGGATGGATAAAGTTGAGAAAGTGGTTGCTAGGGTGGGTGAGGCAATTCAGCGGGGTTACCGTAGGGTTAAAGTGAAGATCGAGCGTGGAAGGGAGCATGAAATACTCGGTGCAATCCGTGAAGTATACCCAGAGATACCCCTTACCGCGGACGCCAACTGCGACTATAGGATAAAGGACATAGAGATTCTAAAATCGCTTGACAGATATAACTTGGTGTACTTGGAGCAGCCATTGGACCACGACGACCTAGTGGACCACGCCAAGCTCAGAAAGCAGATATCAACCCCCATCTGCCTCGACGAGTCTATAACTTCCCCCGACAAGGCTCGGAAGGCTTTCGAGATAGGTGCAGCAGACGTGGTGAACATTAAGCCTGGACGCGTCGGTGGATTCACAAATTCACTTGAGATAGCTCGGATCGCGAGGGATCAGGGGGGACACGTGTGGGTTGGGGGAATGCTTGAGACCGGTATAGGGAGAGCGTTCAACGTCGCCCTCGCAAGCCACAGCCTCGTGGATTACCCAGGTGACACTTCACCCAACGACAAATACTTTGAGCAAGACATAGTCAAAAACCCATTCAAAATGATAGATGGGAGAATCAAGCCCAACACGGGCCCCGGGATAGGGGTGGATGTAGACCTAGACTACCTCATCAAAGTAAGCATAAAGATGACAAGAATAGTTTAGGCGATAAAATCCGACTCCATTATCCCCCTCGTGGGGAGGAATAATCCGTGTTCTAAATGTTTGGCAACCTATTTTACTACGCGCCACTAAGGCTGACCCTTTGTTTGACATATATGCATCATACTTGTGATATTGATACTTAACTGGCTAAGTAGCTTAGGAGTTTCATTAATTGTTGTTGCGTGGTGTTTACTCCCACCCAAATTATATATATAATATACTTATGGTTATAGACTGCTGTTAAGCTATTACCCTCGATGGAGAAGAGGTAACCTTTGTAGTCTTGTAGTCTTATCGTGGTTGGAGTGGTATTTAGACTAGTAATAAATAGATTAGCTTCAGTGTTGTTCACTTTGAGTACAACGAGTGTGAGTGAGGCTACGCTGTTCGCTTCTTTAAAAGACTCTATAAAACCACCTCTATCGATTATTCCCGGGCCAAAATCCTGCAGCCCTCCTATTTCGTTTTTATAGTTTGGAGGGATTGTTTGAACACTCCCATTAAAATATATAATTTGAACCGCGCTGTTTGCTAGAACAGAGAACCTAAACGACTCATTGTTCTCCCTAAGCCATACCCCGCTAAGCGCCGAATCCACCTGCTCAACACCGATTGGTTGCAGATGTGGGGAATATGCGATAAATATTATAGTGAGGCCGAGGACTACCAAGGCAGAGGCGATAAAAGCCACAGTAAGCTTCATACTCTTCATTGCTATTTATCAATTACGCTTGACTAACATAAGCCGGAACCGCTTCGCTGGCATCATATAAAGTATATTGTTGGCTTCAAGTAGCTCAGCATCCCTGTAAACAGTGTTTTTGGGTGTAGTATTACCCACGATACAGCCCGCAGGGAAATCCAAGGAGTACTCACCATAAGTTTGCGTGCTAACAAGGTAGAATAGCGTATCTATATTACTCCCGCATCCGCACCCCATCGCACTCACCCACTTTTATACTGTAACCTTAAACACGAAGACACCTAATCCATACGTTTGAGCGTACACAATACATATATCGACTTCCGTGGTCTCCGAGGGATAAGGTTGTTGTTCGCTGGGGATGATGTACAGATAACGGTCTTCCACGATTGGTCACCACACTCACTTAATCCGGATACCATCCGCGGGGAAGCGAAACAGTTAACCCGACAACCTACTGTATCTATGCTTAGGAGTTACCTAACGGCACGCTGATAGCGTTTGGGTCTTGGGAAACAGTATAGCTAAGGTTTACATCTACCAGTCCACAGGTAACTTGATATTTAGCATAGGAGCAAATTTACACCGAGAATTTAGTAGCCTCCACCAAATCGAAGGATTCACTTAACCATATTCGAACCAAATCCCTTCTCTAGCATCTAGGAATCGGTGGTCTTTAGTAATCTAAGCTATCGCTCAAAGTGTCCTTCTAATTTTTGCTGGGCCTTTGCTTATTGCCCATTTAAATTGTGGCTGGATTGTCACTCTCTAAAACCCCATTTTCTATAAGACACTAAGTTAGCCTTGACTGGTAATGACTATACTCACCACGTCGGCCTCACCATAATTGTTTTTGCATTTAACTAATTCATAGAAACTTATCTGACTAGAGCTGTGGCTTACCTAAAGGCGAGTGCATAGGAATTGAATGAGGAAAATCGTTAGAAACTTTATGAGAACTAGAGAGGAACCCCACGGAGGGTGTCAGCCCAAGCTACACACCTATGTGGACAAAAGAAAGACATACTCTGTATTTGCTGCGTTAAACACTGTGCAAGTTTCTAATAAACCACTTAAGAATATCTCTGTTCCAAACTTATGACTTAAAATCATAAAATTATGTATCGAAATATATATATCCTAAGTATTATATTATGTGAATCGTATGGGTAAAACCTTGGTTTTGTTTCTGTTGTGTCTAATAGCTTCAGTCGTTATTGTTGGTTTTAGCGTTGTTCTTCAGGATCATACTCAACCGAAGGGAGTGGTGCCCATACGTTATCCTCTGATGGCTTTCGGTGCACCCTCGACTCCTAACCAAACAAGCTATTTACTAAACCCTGACGAGTTCATTTTTACGTGGATAAAGACCGCTAGTGCGCTCAGCGTCTACGAGGTGGGTGTAGCTATCTCTTGGTATCCGCATGAGACTGGCAGCGTGGTTTTGGCCGCATATGTTAACGGTCAACTTGTGGCAAGCGTTAACCAGACATTCGGAGAAGAGCCAGCCCCGGTTCTCCTGTACTCCAATGGTTCGAGCTATATTGGTGCGCAGCCCAACTATACAGAGGTTGTTCTACATCTTAAAAGTGTGCTGAATCCGGGTTCAACCCTATACGTAGGTCTCATCACTACTAAGCCAATATACGTGTGGGGGTATCCGGGCGGCTTCAACCAGACTCTCCTAATGCAGAAGTTGGGTATGCTTAATCCCACAGACACCGTTAGTGGCTGGCAACCCACATCTGAACTTTCTTATGTATTACCATCTGTCCAGGGGATCCCCTTAGAGCTACAGCTGTCAGGGGCTGTAGCTCAACAAGTGAATTTCGAGGTCAATGTGTTTGGTTATGGGGTGAATATTGGGGCGTAAAGAGCAGCGAGCCTGTTTGGCTGGATTCGCCATAATCGTTAGCGTTGTTTTGCTCTCTATGTTTTCAGCTCTGGTTTCAGCCTCCGAACCACCTTCACAGTGCCAGTCGGGAAGTTATTATGGTGACTGTAACGCGGACTTTGGAATAAACGGTGTCACTCCCTCTTATGTGGTAGCTGAAACCTCTGTAACGAGCACGCTCGTATGGAGTAGCAATAACCATGCTATGTCTATTCAGTACAACCCAGATGCGTACGATTTCTACGAGCACTGCCTGTTTGGTTTAAACAATTGTAATTATGTTCAGGCTGGGTATGTAGTTAATGGTCAAGGGTGTTACTCATTTGTGGTTCAGACCTATTTTGACGGGGTTAATGGCCCATTTATTCTCTATAACTATACTTCAAGTTGGTACTGTGAAACGTTCAACGCTGCAAGTTCGGGTGTACACGTTTACATTCAGGAAAATGTGGGTTCAAACCAATTTATCTCCAGCGTTCAGTTTACGGTGCAATACTTTGTTGGTAGGACAATGGTGTATAGTAATACGCTAACGGTTAATTTACTTTCAAGTGATTCCGACTATTGGTATAAGTCTAACCAAGTAATTGTGGGGACTAGTGGCGAGTACGCCAATTTCGCTGCTGGTGCTGGTGCTTTTGCCTATAATAGTAACGTGGCGCTTTACGTGAATACGATCTCCCAAACTTTCACTTCCGAGACTTCTAACATGATTTATGGCTGCATGGTGCAAGAGGGCACCAGCTTATACGCCCAGACGTTCGGTCAAACCGAGTGCTAATTAACCACCGCTCATTATTTAATATATAGGTTTGATTAAACGTGAATCTTGGTCGTCATATATATTTATCGTTAGCTGTAGGTGGTCTACTGTTATTTTTCCCCGTTTTGAACTTGGTTGGTTCTGCGATGGTCACAATCTTCTTGCTACTACCATCATTCGCATATCCAAACCTGCTATCCCAAATAAATGTTAAGTCCATGGAGAGGAAGCTATCATTGTCCTCTTGGCTTGGATTAGCTGGAGGGGCACTATTGGCCTCAACGGTGTTGGTCTATGGCTACCTCCTTAGGTTGTCTCCATTCAATCCCGGCTCACTTTTGAGGATAGAGACGCTTACAAGGTTGAGTGTGATTTTGAGTTATCTCTGCGCTGCGCTCTACGCTGTCGCATACTATGAGAATGGTTCACTCCTCATGGCGGCCTTCAGGGATGGTCGAAGCTGGAGTCTAAACAGCGCTGGGTGGCTTCTCAGGGTAACGGGCATAACCGTGATCATCTCAGCCCTACTTGTTGAGAACCCTTTTGCGGTTGGCCTAGATGAGCGTGTGTCCGCTCTCTTAGGGTCTACTCAACCCGGCTTCCCACCCTACCCCCCGCTCCCAGTCCCCTACCCTTACCCAGGCGGCGCCTACTCTGGATGGATGATTCAGGCAGGAGTGTTTGGTGTTGTGGGTGTATTCGGGTTAATGTCGAGTTTTGCGGCGAGCCTACTGATTTTCACTGGTGCAAGGAATATCTTCAAGCAGAGGGTATCAAAGTAAATCTGGCAAGGGTGTCCACTTAGTGTGGATAAGAGCCTTTCAATTGGTATTCGTATACTAGGTTCTGTTAAAGTGTTTTCAATGTTTTTCTAGGATGAGGAGGGGGTCAGCTGGGCCGTTTAATTCCCCTGTGTGTGTTGTGTTTTTGTTTTGGTTGCTTTCCCCGTAGCTGTTTTCCACTCCACTCACAGAGGTCGTAGATGGGGCAGAGGTAGCATTTTGGGTTGTTCTTTGTGCATATTTGTTGGCCGAATTCTACGAATAGGTTGTTTAGGTTCCATATCTTCTCTTTGGGGGCTAGGGTTTCGAGCGCCCTCTTGACCTCTTCGTAGTCGGCGTCCTCGGGGCACACGCCGAGCCTCTTGGCAACAGTGTCCACGTGTGTGTCCACTGCCACTGTGTTGTGGCCGAAGGCGTAGCTTAACACTATGTCGGCGCACTTCTCACCTATTCCTGGGACTTCGAGTATCTTTGCACGGTCGTCTGGTATGCGTCCGTTGAAGTGCTGCATTATGTAGGCTGTGGCCTGCTTTATCCTCCTAGCCTTGGTGATATAGAAGTTCACTGGCTTGATTAGTTGGCGTATCTCCTCCTCCGAGGCTGCTAGTATATCTTGGGGGTTGGGGTATTTTGTGAAGAGTGCGTTGTATGCTTTATCTGTGAATTCATCCTTTGTCCTCGCGGATAGAATGCACCCGATGAGCGTCCTGTAAGGGTCTTCACGAATGTGTGAGGGAAGCTCCCTGGGATACTTGGCCTCGAGTATTTGAATTACTTGGGCGAACCTTTCACGGTCCATGCACCAAGAATCCTAGACTCAAAGAAAAGCATAGCGCGTCGTTTAATTCGTGTCTAATGAGGGCGTGTCTACTCGCTCAGCCACTCCGATGTACCATCCTCATACACTTCTTTTTTCCAGATGGGTGGCTCCGTCTTGTATCTCTGCACTGCCTCCTGTATTGCCTCGTAGGCTCTCCACCTAGTCTTAGAGCAGACCACTATGACTACGAGTGGCTCACCCACTCGGAATTCGCCCACAAAGTGGTATATGTAAGCCCCCGTGAGTTCATATTTGGATACCAACTCATCGCATATTTTAGCTATAACTTGGTTGGCTACGTCATCGTATGCTTCCATAACTATCTTGGCCACCTTCTTCCCATTTACACCGCGTGACTTAACCACCCCGATGAATGAGAGTATTGCCCCCGTCTCTCCCGTCTCATCACTCACCGAGGCGATTAGCTGGTATGGCTCAACGGACCCCTTATGGTACACTCCTGGGCGGAAGGCTTGCTTCTGAATCACCGTTCAACACCTGTCTGGACCACTGCGCACTTTGAGGTTTTAAAGTATGGTTCTCTTTTCATGTTGGCCTCAAACAGCAGTCTTCTTAGCTCCTCATCCGTGCACCCACTACGCATGGGTGTGAGGAAGTCGACGAGGTTATCATCCCTCATCAGGCAGGGCTTAAACTTCCCGTCTGGTGTAACCCTTATGCGGTCGTTGTTCGCGCAGAACATGGTGTTATGGGTGGGCCTCACAAGCTCCACCCACACCCCCCTCTTAGTGAGGTATCTAGGCCTGTTCTGTAGACTCCTAATAACCTTCTTCACACTCGACGACTCTAGTTGCCTTTCGATTCCGCTGAGGCTATAGTAGTACTTCTCGAAGAAGCCCTCCTCCGCGGCGCTGCCCTCCTTGACCAGCTCTATGAGTTGGAGCTCCACCTTTCCATCGAAGGATGCCGCATAATCCATAAAGTTGTCTAATTCATCAACGTTGAAGTCCCTCAATAGAACACAGTTTAGTTTAACCGGTGTGAGCCCAACCTCAACACACTGTTCAACGGCGCCCAACACATCGTCGAGCCTGTCCACACCTGTTATCTCCTTAAACCTCCACCTATCAAGGCTGTGAAGGCTTATGTTTACTCGCTGAAGCCCCGCATCCCTGAGTTTACCCGCCATAACCCTAAGCCTGGTGGCGTTTGTGGTCATCCCGAAGTCTAAGGGTTTCAGTGAGCTTATACCTTCAACAATCTTTAGAATATCCGGCCTCAGCATGGGTTCTCCACCAGTTAGTTTAAATCTAACGATACCCACACCACTCAAAACCTTCGCAATCCTAGTGATCTCCTCGGCACTCATCAGCACCTGTGAGCCACCACTCTTCTCGTGGGCGTTACGGATATCCATGTCACTGTCAATGTTATACGTGAGTGAGTTGCCCTCCTTATGACAGAATACACATGCGAAGTTACAGAACTGGCTATAGTTTAGAGAAATACGAGCACCAAGAAGAGGACGATTATACCTGTCAACAATAACCAAGGCCCAAACCAACTTACTAATACCTCATCACCCATATAAACCCAACTACATAACGGCCGACTCGCGACTGAAAAACACTATACTCTGCGACCTAAGCCCATATCTTAATAGATTGATTAGCCAGGTTGGGTTATCTGTTAGGTTGTTTGAGGAACACATGAGTAATCTGTGTTCGGGTACACATTGGTAGTATGGTTTGGGGTTATGTTTGTCGGGTTTTGGTTAACGCTTAATTAGTGGGCTCGAGTAGATGTTTAGGCTAAAATGAAGTGGATTGTGACCTCTGCTTGGCCGTACGCCTCGGATGTTCCACATCTGGGCAACCTTATCGGCTCTATTCTGTCAGCCGACGCCTTCGCACGCTACCATAGACTTGTGGGTGATGAGGTTGTGTTTGTTTCTGGTTCGGACGAGCACGGTACACCCATAGAGGTGGAGGCTGTGAGACGGGGTGTGTCGCCCAAGGATTTCGCGTCAGCTAACCACAAACGCATATCGGAGCTATTTAAGGCGTGGGGGATCTCGTTTGACAACTACACTGAGACAGAGTCTCCCACCCACATAGAATTTGTGAGGGACCACTATATGAAGGTGTATAGGAATGGTTACGTGTTCACTCAGGTTGAACGTGTGCACTACTGCCCGCGTGACAAGCGGTTCCTACCCGACAGATTTGTTGAGGGTACTTGTCCACACTGCGGCTTCAGACCTGCTAGAGGCGACCAGTGTGATAACTGTGGCAGGCCTCTAGACTCAGTCGAGCTCATAGAGCCCTACTGTGTTCTATGCGGTGGCAAAACGGAGCTCAGAGAGACAACCCAGTGGTTCTTTGACCTACCCAAACTCTCAGATTACATTATGGATTATTTGGAGAGGGCTGAGCTCAGTGAGAATGTGGTTAACTTTTCAAGGTCATGGGTTAGGGCTGGGCTTAGACCGAGGTCTCTTACACGTGACAGTGAGTGGGGGATTAAGGCTCCCTTCCCAGGCGCTGAGGGTAAAACCATATATGTATGGATGGAGGCGGTTCTGGGATATGTTTCAGCCATAATAGAATACTTCCGCGTGCAGGGTAGACCTCAGGAGTGGAGGGATTACTGGTTGAACCCCGAAGCCAAGACCTCCTTCTTTATAGGTAAAGACAACATACCCTTCCACTCGATAATATTCCCAGCACTCCTTAAGGCATCTGGTGAGAACTATAATGAGCCAAACCTGATAAGTTCAACCGAGTTCTTGACATTTGAGGGTCAAAAGTTCTCTAAGAGTAGACGCATAGGTATATGGATAGATGAAGCCTTAGAGCTTCTACCCGCGGATTATTGGAGGTATGCGCTCATCTCCATGCGGCCCGAGACTGGCGATGTGGATTTTGGTTGGGGAGTCCTAGAGGAGAAGATTAACGCGGAGCTCAACGACGCCATAGGCAACTTCGCTAACAGAACACTCATAGGCGTTCAGAGGTTCGCCGAGGGTCGATTCGAGTTGAGCAGAGCGGAGCTGTCCCCTAAATACGCTCAGAGTTTGGAGGCAATCCTTAGGAGGCATAGGGATATAGGAGAGTGTTACGCCAAGGCTGAGTTTAGGTCTTCATGCAGGCTTATCCTCGAGCAGGCAACTGAGGCGAACAGGTTTCTAAGCGTCGAGGAGCCTTGGAGGCTTGCGAGAACCGATAGGCGCAGGTCTCTCGAAGTACTCTATGTGGCGCTAAACGCCCTTAAGGCGCTCGCAGTCGAGCTTGAGCCCATCACACCCAGACTAGCAGATGAAATCATCGCTCAGGCTGGATTCTTTAGGAAGCGTGGTGGGAAACCTCTCTGGGATGATGTTTCAATAGAGGATGATCTACCAATCGAGCCGAAGAATGTTGCACCAATAGTACGAAAAATATCGGCTGTGGAGCTAAAGGCCAAGCTAGAAGAATTAAGGACCAGAAAGACCCAAGGTAAACCACCACGTTAAAAACGGGTTTTATATACCCACCATATAAATGTAAAGCTTATATTTTTTAACTAGGTCAATGTATATTACTGGTGATACGATTTGGATGAAAAAATTAGAGTACTCGGCTTCGCGGGGAGTCTGCGCAAAGCTTCGTATAATAAGATGTTGTTAAACGAAGCGGTTCGCCTAGCACCTCCCAACGTAGTCATTGAAACCTTCGACCTTGAAGGCATACCACTCTACAACCAGGATTTTGAGGTGGATCCACCTGAGAGAGTAAAGGAGTTCAAATCAAAAATAAGGCAGTCAGACGCCCTCCTAATAGTTACACCGGAATACAACTACTCTGTCCCCGGAGTGCTGAAGAACGCCATCGACTGGGCTTCAAGACCATACGGTGACAACGCGTTTGATGGTAAACCAGTAGCAATAATGAGTGCCTCAATAGGAATGCTTGGGGGTGCCAGGGCTCAGTACCACCTTAGACAGATGTGCGTGTTCCTGAACATGTACCCCGTTAACACACCTGAAGTATTCGTTACCTTCGCACCGCAGAAGTTCGACAGCAGAGGCAGGCTCACTGATAAAGACGCTGAGAAATTCATCAGGCAGTTGCTAGAGAACTTGGCGAATTATACTTTAAGGCTTAAGCTGGGGAGGCAGCGTTTACTAGTGGCAGAGAACAGCTGACTATATTAGAAAATCTCTTATCTTTATCACTTGTTGGATTCTATTTAATCATTATAAAACAATAATAGATATTCAATAATTCTGATATAGATCGGGTGTACGCATTATTGATGCAGGCTCCTCGGGTCTGTTAATTGTTTAGATATCCACCTTATTTTGAAAGGGATTCAAACGTTATTAGGTTAACAAGACCTTGCGTGCTTGCTGTCGTTCAGAATTTATGTTGAATGTCGATTGTCTGCTCGGCGCATATTTTTGACCTATCAATTTGAGGTGGGAAATCCGAATTTTTGAATGATGTTGGCCTCGTAATCATTGGGGGGTGAGGTCTGTGGTTAAAGTGTAAAGCATCTGCCTAGAATAAGTTAGCTTACTTGAAGGCACAGCTTTTCTGACGCGATGCTCGAAGGCTTGCGTTTCTGGGTCTGTGGGTGAAAGTATTTATTTATCTGCTATATTACTATTATTTTGGGGGTGAAACGGGGTGGCTAAGAAGAAGAAAGAGGAGAAGAAGGAAGAAAAGTCTCAGGAGCAGAAGAAGTGAGCTATGTTTAACTTTACCACGTTTTTATCTTTGTTTTTTGCGTTCAGTTTGCACGTGTGGGTGGGAATTAGTTGTCGGATAGTTTGTGTTAGGGGCTAGGCTTACTTCTGTGTGTCAAGTGTGGAATCAACTTCTTTGGGTGCCAGCGTGGTCTCCTTATCCTAGGAGGGATCTTCTTGCTTGTACTTCCGTGGGGGAGGGTGCTTTACTCCGGGACTGAGTGAGGCGGTCGGCTTGCTTTCTGAGGTCGGCTCCTCAGATGGGTTATATATTTTACGCGTCTGCCTCTAGTAGCTGGTTGATTTTGGATGAAATGTAAGCTTTGGGTGCGGCGCCCACTATCATGTCCACAGGCTCACCGTATCTAAAGAACATTATTGTTGGTATGCCTTGGATACCGTACGCCTGAGCGGTCATTGGATTATCATCCACATTGAGCTTACCGAAGCTAAGCTTTCCAGCATACTCTTCTGCAAGTTGTTCAATGATGGGTGAAACAATTCTACACGGACCACACCAAGGAGCCCAGAAATCAACAACCATTAGTTTGTTATCTCTTACCGTCTGTTCAAAGTTGGCATCTGAAAGCTCAAGCATTTTAGGCTTTGCAGGCTCAACCTTCTCGTTTTTCTTTGAACCTGCAAGCCGCATAAGCTCCTGCATCTTCTTCAATTTGAGCTTTTCAATCTCGTCATCAAGATTCTCCGACACGTATAATACACCCCTTTCCAGGGTAGTTAGTACACAAAATAAACCTGTACCCGTTATATAAGGGTATACAGGTGTGGTTGATGGTAGGCTTAATGGTCCACAACTATTTTTAAGGCTGATAATTCACCAATTCTGTGGATGGTTTACCTACGATTCATCAAGTTTCCAAAACCTCGCCCTTTTAGGGTGGGGAGATATTGGGCAGATAAAGTTCATCCCCCGAATGAGGCGGGCACACCGCACACGTATACCTCCGTGGTACACGAACAATTATAGTAGAGCTGGAATATTGGGGGAATTCCTTTGAGTGCACATATGTGTACTCTTCTGTCGTTCACTTTGCCCGCTCACAGACACCCTTATCCACCCTCTTCAGGGTTCTCTTGAGCTCCCCCCTCCTACTCACTAAAGGTTTCGTGGTAGCAGTCTAGGTCCAGGGTTTCAAACGCCCACCTCATACAGGGATCCCTATAAGCCCCGAACACGGGCTTGTCGGGTGCACTTCCTAGCCGCATCGCTGAGGAGGAGGTGTGGCGTCGAATAGGGCTCCTCTTCGGTTCGGGTTGACTCGCCCTAGTCGCTAGGAGTTCCCCGGTGTCCGTTCACCCACATCCACAGCCAGCCGCCCACACATAAATATGTACACTGGGTAGGCGTCCACCTTGAGTTTGGCATCGTGGGATGGGTGACGGCGGGCGACAAGCCTCCTCCCCCACTCACTCAGGGGGAGCGAGCTCTGCATTCGTGGATGCCGAAGCCCTCATCCATCCACCCGAAAACACATGAGTGGAGTGCACCCATCCGCCGCTCCCCCCCATCTCCCACCTATGATGAGAGACCAGCCATGTAGAGCAGGATGGCCCCCGATCTTCTCTTCGATATTTTATTGCGCTTGAATACACCATGGTTGCGGATCGCTTCCACTACTATTTTTCCCAGCTGGGTTTATCCGCGTAAAGGCTAGTGTGTAGGGCGATGGGCGCCTTAACCCTTATCCGAAATCCTTATCCGTACAATATCTCAATTATTTGGTATGGACGATGGGTCTGTTGGATCAAACGTGTATGACGTGATCGTCGTAGGGGGCGCGGCGGCAGGGCTCAGCGCGGCACTCTATACAGCTAGGCAGGGCCTTAAGACGCTTGTTCTCACAAAAGATATTGGGGGACAAATGCTCCTTACAGATGAAATTCAGAACTACCCCGGTTTTCCAAGTATAAGTGGTTTCGATCTTGCTAATAAGCTTAAGGAACACGCTGAAGCCTACGGTGTTGAGTTCGTGTATGATGAGTTGGTGGGTATTGAGGAGTCCAGTGAGTGCGGGGGACTCTGCTTTAAGCTCAAGACCCCGTATGCTGAGTACCATGCGCTCTCAGTTGTGCTCGCCTTCGGTAAAACCCCTAGGGATTTAGGGGTTCCCGGCGAGCAGGAATTCAAGGGTAGAGGGGTGTCCTACTGCTCGGTTTGCGACGGGCCGCTATTCAAGTCTAAGAACGTGGTGGTTGTGGGGGTGGGTGATCAGGGCTTGGACGCCGTCAACTACCTCGCGAATCTTTGCTCCACCATTTACTATGTATTCGGGCATGATAGGCCAATTGGCAGCCAAGATTTGGTGGAAGAGGTGCTCAGACTCCCCAATATAAGGCCAGTCCCCAATAGCAAAGTCGTAGAGCTAGTCGGGAATAAGAAGTTGGAGAGAGTGGTAGTTGAAAACACTAAAACAAAGGAGCGCACAGAGATACCGGCGGATGGGATATTTATTGAAATAGGATACGTAGCAAAAACCGATTTCCTAAAAGGGTTCCTTCAATTGAATGAGAAGAAGGAGATAGTTGTTGACAAGGAAGGCAGGACGTCGAGGCAAGGCGTATTTGCTGCGGGGGACGTGACTGATACTCCTTACAAGCAGGCTGTGATCTCCGCGGGGCAAGGCAGTACGGCCGCTTTATCAGCGTATAACTATGTGCAGAGGATTAAGGGTAAACCCGCCTCGAGCGCGGATTGGAGGAGCCTAAAGCCAAAGCAGAACGTGGAGCTCAAGCTCTGAGTGCAGCGGAACCCCATGCTAATCTGAGATGCACTTGGCTATGTAGTGTAGCTGTTGGCAAAGGTCTGAGTGTGAAGAGAAGAGTGGGCTCAGTACGATTTTGTTTACTCCAAGCATGAGCCACTCTCGCATCTTCCCCACCACATCCCCGGGTGAACCGAAGAGTATATAATCCGATGCCCTAAGCGCCGCGCTTTCTTTTCCTATGCCTCTACGCATGAGATGGTCACCCCCTAGGTCAACTGTTTCAGAAAGAGCCCTAGCTTCATTTTGAGCCATTCTTATCGGTGTGTAAACCGCTGTGTTTACACTCAGCTTTTTAGAGGCTTCAAGTAGCTTGAACATGTTTGGTGTGTACAAAATATAGGCTGAAGCGTTAAGCTTACTACATATTCTGATTATCTCTTCGCCGTATCTTATACCTTCGGCGCCAAGCTTAAGTCTTGAGCCTCCGCAACCGTACCTCATACAAATGAGAGCTGCTTTTTTCTCTAAAGCTCCAAGCCTCGGGGTACATCCATACTTCGGATTTCCGAGAACTAAGTTTAGACCGAACCGGTGAGAAGTGGCTAAATGATTTCCTAAAAGGTCTAGGTATGTGTTATCATGAGGTCTACCAGTTTGATATGTCTCTGAGAACTCGGCTTCAATTGAGCATAGCTTATCGAGTTCACTTGGACCTAAACGCTCATAGGGGTATTCAGCGTCAAAATTAACCCTGCATGAGCCTACGACTTTGTTGACTAACTGCACCAGAAAGAGGCTTCTCCCACCCAATGAAGGCATTTTGATCCGGCTGCGTTTAAAGGCAAGTTCCACGCTACCTATTGGGAAGGCCTTCACCCACTATGGCCACCCCCAAATACGGCCTCAGAGTTTACCGCTGGGAAAACCAACACCCATGGTTTGAAGATAACCCATTACCTACTAAAAAGTGTTTCTCTTTTATGCTGGTGGTGTCCGAATAACGCTTTTCAACACTTGGATGCCGCGCACACCATCCACTAATCCGGACACTATCTTTATGCTGATATTGGTCTGATATGGGTGAGCTACCCCGCCCTAAAGGGCGGAGCTTCCTGCTTCAAAGCCCCGCCTTGCCTCCTCTTTTTTAACCCTAGGGAGGGTAGGGGAGGTATTGGGCGGAGCTCCACAGGCACAGCGGATGGCACCC